>Ga0075703_102_pt1 | contig 29284 bp, 32 predicted proteins | sample RifGroA2_FD_67734 | JGI IMG/M metagenome (GOLD analysis project Ga0075703, IMG submission 67734) | Microgenomates bacterium GW2011_GWA2_46_7
CATCGAAGCTTTGGCACTTCGTGGTCATTTTGGCCCCATTCTCTCTTATTCTCTCTCCGATTTTCAGCCCCCCCTTTATCACTTCCTTGGCCTCGCCTGGACTAACCTCTTTGGTTTCTCCGAGGTAGCCCTCCGCACCCCTTCGCTTCTTGCTGGCCTAGGACTTGTATATTTGGTATATAAGCTCGGGGAATTGATTGGGAAGCAGAAACTGGGCATCATCGCCAGCTTACTCATCGCCACCAACCCTCTCCTGATTTATTATTCCCAGGAAGGTCGTACCTATATCCTCACCACTGTTCTCGTGACCGCCAGTTTCTACTATCTCTTGCTCTCCTTACGCCATTCTCGTCCACGCGGTCTTGTCCTCTATGCTGTTTTTACCCTTCTTTTTTTGTGGACTTCCTACCTCTCTTGGTTTGTCGCTCTCTCTCAGGGGGTCTATCTTCTCTACAAGAAACGTTGGGATCTACTTACTGCCCTCACTTTGGCCTCCTCTTCGCTCCTCATCTGGCTGCCCTCACTCCTGCAGTCGCTAGAGATCGGGGTAGGGGACGCCCGGACGATCCCTGGGTGGGGACAAGTGGTGGGTGGTACCTCCCTCAAAGCTCTCGCCCTGACTTGGGTCAAAATGAATATTGGACGAATCAGTTTTGACCACAAATTAATTTATGGTCTTCTTGTCAGTCTCCTCGGAGGTCTCCATTTGTATCTGCTTGCGCACCTTAAATACCAGAAACATCTTCTCTTGTTGATCTGGTTAATCTTACCAGTCATCTTGGTTAGTTTGGTTTCCCTGTTTGTGCCAGTTTATAGTTACACTCGTGTACTTTTTGTTGTGCCAGCTTACTTGCTCCTGCTCTCGCTGGCTCTCGTCCAGTTGCAGGGGCGCTACACCCTACTTATTCTTTCACTCAATCTTCTCTTCCTTGCGCTTTTTTGGTTTAATCCTCGCTTCCATAGAGAAGATTGGCGTAGTCTCACCAGTTATCTCAATGCTCAAGAGGGGACTGTTGTCCTCCCTAGCCTCAAACAAGATGCCCCCTTCATCTACTACAATCTGTCCTTGCCCCTGCAATCAGCGCTCGATCCAGTAGGTGCTCAACATGTCTACTATGTCAAATATGTCGAAGATGCCTTTGATCCTAGTCATCTTGGACCCACCGATCTTGCTCGCCTCGGCTATACTTTAACCAAACAAAGAGTATATTCTGGATTGCAGCTGGACACCTATGAAAATCGCAATTGACGTTTCTCAAATGTGCTATCACGGTACCGGCGTCGCTCGGTATATGAGCGGGTTGGTCAAAGCCTTGCTCTTGGCCAAGAGTCCGCACAAGCTTGTGCTCTATGCCGGAGCACTCCGCCAACGTTCATTTTTCCGCCAACTTTCCCATACTGATCCCTGGAACCGCGCGTCTTGGCGTATTCTCCCCCTTCCCCCCAAGCTTGCCCGATCTGTGCTAGGGTCGCTCCCCATCCCCCTTGAGTGGCTAACTGGTTCTGCCGACATCATTCATTCTTCCGATTGGGTAGAGCCATATTCTCATCTGCCGATGTGTACCACCGTGCATGATTTAGTTTTTCACAAATATCCCTCTACCGTGGATCCACTCATCAGGGCTACTCAAATCAAAAGATTGGCACGCCTGGCTCAGAATAAGACCCACATCATAGTCGATTCAAAGAGTACAAAAAATGATCTTATGGAAATTTATCATTTGCCTTCTTCTCGCTTGAGCGTCATCTATCCTGGCATAGAGTCTCAATATCTTCCTCAATCGAAAACAGAAATTGATCGAGTGAAAAGAAAGTACAATTTACCTGATCAATATTTACTTTCGCTCGGGACCCAAGAACCCCGCAAAAATATTGCTCGCCTCGTCGAGGCCATCAAGGGTCTCAATTTCCCCCTCATCATCGCAGGGAAATATGGCTGGGGTGAACAGACTCAGTCGCTTGGTTATGTCCAGGAAGCCGATCTACCTGGTCTCTACTCCGGCGCTACCGTTTTCGTTTATCCTTCTCTTTACGAAGGTTTTGGTTTCCCTGTGCTTGAAGCTATGGCCTGTGGTACACCTGTTGTAACCTCTAATGTTTCCTCTCTTCCTGAGATCACCGGTAATGCCGCGGTCTTAGTAGATCCAGAATCCATCTCTTCGATCCATGCAGGTATCAAAGAAGCACTCTCTTCTTCCGCAAAATTAGTTGCTTTGGGCTTGGCCCAAGCACAAAAGTATACCTGGGGTACAACTGCCCAACAGGTCTTGGAGGTTTATGCAAAGATTCACCATCGGGATTGATATTAACGAAGCCAATGTCAAAGAGAGAGTTGGCACCGGTCAATATTGTTATCACATTTTAATGCATTGGTACCAAGAAACAGGTATCGATTTTCATCTCTACCACCGCGATCCTCTACAAGGAGATTTGCCCCCAGAAGACAGTCACTGGCACTACCATCAGGTTGGCCCCACGCGTGGCTGGATTCGCTTCGGTTTACCTCTCTACCTCCTCACTCACCCTAAGAACGATATTTTTTGGTCACCCGCCCACTACATGCCTGTCTATACGGGGTGTAGGAGCGTTGTCCCTATTCATGACTTGGCCTACGAATACTTCCCTGAACTTTTCTTCCCCAGTGACTTATACAAACTCAAAAACTGGACACGCGCTGCTGTCCGCCAAGCCACCAAAATCATTGCAGTCTCCGACGCTACCAAACATGATCTAGTTAAGTTATATGACATTCCTGAGGACAAAATCACGGTAATTCACAATGGTTACGACTCCGACGTTTTTAATCTCACACATAAAGCCGATACCAAGATTCTTAAATCATATCTCCTCAAGCCTAAGTCCTACATTCTATTCCTTGGCACCATTCAACCTCGCAAAAATGCTATTAAACTGGTTCAAGCATTTCACCTCCTGCGTCAGTCAGGATACAAGGGTAAATTAGTGATTGCGGGGCGTGTCGGCTGGCTCGCCGACGAAACACTCTCTGTAATTCAAGCTTCGCCCGACGCCCAAGATATTGTGCTCACCGGCTACGTCAGCGATAGCACTCGCAAAGCCCTCTACACTTATGCAGATGTCTATGTCCTACCTTCCTTTTACGAGGGATTTGGGGTTCCAGCCATCGAAGCTATGGGTTGTGGCGCCCCTGTGGCTGTTGCCAATAACTCTAGTCTCCCCGAAGTAGTGGGTGACGCTGGCCTCATCTTTAACGCCGCTGACCCAGCCGATATTGCGAGGGCGATCATCGAAATCAAAACCAACCGAGAGCAATGGGTCAAGCAATCACTTGCGCGTGCTAAGCATTTCTCCTGGGAGAAGTGTGCCCAGGAAACGCTCTCTGTTCTGCTACAATAATCATTATGGACTTTCCGCTTCATGATAAACATGGCAAAAACTTGACCTGGGAAGAGGGGACCCACAAGATCACTACTAGGTTTGAGAGTTACTTCCTTGATTTTGGCCTCCTCTGTCTCCATCTTACTACCTGGATCCCTTTTCACTCCGTGCGCAACTGGATCTGGCGCTTATCAGGACTCACTCTGGGTCGAAGCAGTACGCTCCACACTGGTGTCCGTGTTTTCGACCCCCGTCACATTAGCATAGGGGAGGGCACCATCATTGGCTACTCGTGTTTTATCGATGGTCGTGACCAAGTTGAGATCGGTAATCACACCGATATTGCCTCGCAAGTCATGATCTATAGTAGTGAGCATGATCTAAACTCTCCCGAATTTGCCGCCATCTCGGCTCCCGTCAAAATCGGTAATTATGTCTTCATTGGTCCCCGCGCCATTATTCTTCCTGGAGTCACAATCGGTGATCTCGCAGTCGTTGGTGCCGGAGCCGTCGTCACCAAAGACGTTGATCCAGGCTCAATTGTGGGTGGCGTGCCAGCCAAAGTGATAGGTGAGCGTTCACTCAAAAATCCCAAATACAAACTAGGTAGGTTTAAACTCTTCCAATGAAGCCCGTCGTTTCGGTCATTATTGTTTCTTACAACACTCGCGACTATACCGTAAAAGCGCTTGAGAGCGCCCTCAAGAGTCAGGGTTTTAAAAAGGGAGAAATTGAAGTTATCATGATCGATAACCATTCTCCAGACGACTCAGTCTCATACGTCCAAAAGAATTTATCATCAGTCAAAGTCATCGCCAACAAAGACAATCGTGGTTTTGGCGGTGGCAACAATCAGGGGGCTAGTATTGCCCGTGGTAAATATCTCTTACTGCTCAACCCCGACGCCTTTCTCGCTTCTGGCTCACTCCGCATCATGATCGACTTGATGGAGACTAGGCCAGACGTCGTCTCGGTTGGTCCCCAACTACGCTACCCAGATGGTGCCCTCCAACAGTCGGCTGGTTATCTCCCCACCCCTCTCCGTGTCACTGCTTGGATGCTGTGGTTAGACAAACTCCCTCTTGTAAAACGACTCTTTCCTGATCCCTATCATGTCTTTGATCTTGCTTGGCACAAGGAAGATCACTACCCAGAGTGGCTCATGGGTGCTTGTGTCATGTTCCGGAAAGATGAGTTTTTGTCTGCCCATGGTTTTGATGAGCAAATATTCATGTACGCCGAAGAGGTTGAGCTCTATCGCCGGCTTAACGAGAGTCTCCATAAAAAGGTGCTGTTCACCACCAAAACTCAAGTAGTGCACGTTGGGGGAGTCAGTTCCAAAAAAGCCAATGCCTACCGCCTCACTTATGAGCTCCAAGGGATTGAATATATCTATGCCAAACACTATCCCCAACTTTTGTGGTTCATCAAATTGGTTATCAATCTGGGTGTCACTCTGCGGATCATTCTCTTTACCCTTATCCCGAGTCGTCGTGATACGCTAGTAGAATACAAAAAATACTTCGAGAGAACAAAATGAGAAAAATTTTGCGTTGGCTAGACGAACATCTCCTCCTCATCTTGACCGGCATCTTACTGGTTGTGATCCCTGCTTACCCCAAGCTCCCCCTCGCCGACCTCATCGAAGGTTATATTGTCCGCTTGCGCCTCGAAGATATCCTGGTCCTTCTGGCTTTTGTGGTATATCTGGTCCAGCTTATGCGTCGCAAGATTACTTTCCCTCAGAGTATCGTTGCTAAACTGATTTTGGCCTATCTCATTTTTGGCTTTCTCTCGACTTTGAGTGCGATGTTCTTGACTCACACCGTTCCCTTGGAACGTCAGCATATCCTCAAGCTTTATCTGCATTTTTTCCGCCGCGTCGAGTATTTTTCCCTCTTCTTTATTGCCTATTCTGCGGTTAAGTCGCGGAAAGATATCCTGACTTTGCTCAAAATTAGTGGCCTTACCCTCCTTGCCGTCGTCATTTATGGTTATGGTCAAAAGTATTTCTTGTGGCCAGCTTTCTCCACCATGAACCGCGAGTTTAGCAAGGGGACGCGACTTTATCTAACCGCCAACTCGCGAGTGATGAGCACCTTCGCTGGTCACTACGATTATGCCGCCTACCTCATGATGTCACTCTCCCTGATCGTAGCCTATCTCTGGACTCATCGCAAATGCTGGGTCAATCTCTTGCTAATTATTTTTGGTCTGGCTGTTTACTGGTCACTTATCTTAACTGCTTCACGTACTTCTTTTATTGGTTATCTGGTAGGGATTACGGTTGTAGCGCTCGTCCTCAAAAAACTTCGCCTCGGGATCCATGTCTTTTGGCGCTATCTAGTTGTAATGGTTGCGAGTTTTGCCATCATGCTCACCATGGGTGACTTGGCTGACAGATTTTTCTCTGTAATTCGCAATCCCGATCTCATTGTGCACGACCTGACCCAGGTACTCCCGATCAAAAGGGAATGGATCAGCAATCCCCTCTCTCTTCTTGGTTCTACTTTAGGGTCTTATGGGGATCGCTTTATCGCCATGCGCCAAAAACTCAATACCAGCGTTGCCACTCCTCCTCCGGGCTCACTCTCGACCGACGAAATCGAAAAAGTTGCCTCCCTCTCCGACACTCCTCCCTCAACTGCGCCTCCGCTCCCTCCTGACGTCTCGGCGGCTGAGGACGCTTTCCGCAAGGAGCAAGAGGCGCTCCAAAACGCCCCCTCGCCCCCACCTGGTTCTGGTTATTCCCCCAACGCTCTCAAGTATGGGCTCTCCGTCGCCATTCGCCTGGATGCTCTTTGGCCCAGAGCTAGAGATGCTTTCTGGCGCAATCCCCTGCTTGGCTCAGGCTACTCTACACTCACCAAGGCCACCAATGAGGAATTCACCATCGCCGAATCGACCGACAACGATTACTTGCGGATGCTCGGGGAGACTGGAATCCTGGGGACTCTTACTTTCCTGGCAATTCCCCTCCTCGTGGCTTTCTATGGTTATCGTTTAGCTCACGACCCACGGGAAAAGATCTTCAGCTTCTTCGGGCTCGCCATGATTGGAGTCGTCATCAGTCTTTTGGTCAACGCAGCCTATATCGACGTCTTTGAATCCAGCAAAATTGCCTATCTGTTCTGGGTAATGTGCGCGCTTGTGGTGCGTGCCAACGAATTGAGGCCTCATGACCAAGCTACTTAGTCTAGTCCTCATCTTGGGTTTATTTATTTGGGTCAGGACTTATCGGCTCAATACTCCTCTAGCTGATTGGCACAGTTGGCGTCAAGCCGATACCGCAGCCGTTGCCCGCAATTTTATTCAAGAAAAATTTAACTTACTCTATCCTCAATCAGATTCGCTCTGGTCTCTCTCTCCCACCCAACTCCCCAACCCCAATCGTTACTTTATGAACGAATTCCCGCTCTACAACGCAACTGTCGCTCTCATCTACAAATATGTTGGGATTAACCATGTTTATGGACGTCTCGTGAGTATCGCAGTCTCTGCCCTTGGAGCACTCTATCTCTTCCTCTTAGTCCAAAAGTTACTTGGCTATCCCACCGCCATCATTTCTTTGCTCTATTATTCCTTGCTCCCCTTTAATATTTATTACAATCGGGTGTTTATGCCCGATCCCACCTTTGTCGCCCTATCGATTATCACGCTCTACTACACCGTTTCCTGGACTGCCTCGCGCCGACTCACTGCCGGACTCCTGATGATGACTACCTTTGCCCTTGCTACCCTGGTCAAGCCTTATGCAGTCTTCATGGCGCTCCCCATGATTTATTGGGTCATCCGCAACCGCGGACTCGAAGTTTTCCGTCATCTTAGTACCTATCTTCTTGTCCTTGGTGCCATCCTACCTCTCCTCCTCTGGCGTTATCATTTGTCACTCCACCCCGAAGGATCGTTTGCTACGCTCTGGTTACTCAATGGGGACAAAATCCGCTTTACTGGTGCCTTCTTCCGCTGGCTCATCTTTGATCGCTTGAACCGACTGATTTTTGCCACCGGGGGCTTTGTTTTGTTTATGGTAGGTTTATTCACTGCTCATCTTAAGAAGAACACTTCGCTCTTTTTCGTTTGGGCACTCGCTATCTTTCTCTACTTTACGATTTTTGCTAAGGGTAATGTCAACCACGATTACTATCAGTTGCCGCTTGTGGCCCCCGGCGTGGTCTTGGCTGTCATTGGTGCCCAAGCACTTCTAAATATGGCTAAAACTAAACTATCTCGCATCTTCAACTTGACGCTGGTAACTAGTCTCTTTCTTCTCTCGCTCGCTTTTGGTTGGTTCGAAGTTCGTGGATACTTTAACATCAATAATCCCTCAATCATGGCAGCGGGCCAGGCGGTCGATCAACTCTTGCCAGAGGATGCTGTGGTGATTGCTCCCTATCAAGGAGATCCCGCTTTTCTTTATCAAACCAATCGCAATGGTTGGCCTATCGGCGGCAATATTGACGAGCGGATGGATAATGGTGCCAATTTTTATGTCACAACTAGCCGCGACGCTGAATACCAAGAACTCAAAAACAAATACACTTTAATCAATGAAACCGACCAATATTCGATTATTCAGTTGCAAAAACCAGTGGTGAGCGGAGTCGAACCATGAAAGTCTTGATGCTCACTCCCTATCTCCCTTATCCGCTTGTCTCAGGTGGCCAGATCCGCACCTATAATCTGCTCAAACATCTCTCTCTCCATCACGACATTACCTTATTTGCGCTCATCAAAGATGATAGTGAGAGACAGTACCTCTCCGAATTGAAGAAATATTGTCGCCATATTGAGCTCTTCAAGCGCACCAAAAAACCCTTTGTGCTCCGCAACATCTTGCTGGCCGGATTTTCTCCGTATCCCTTTGTCGTGACGAGGAATCTCCCCCTCGGCATGAAACGCGCTGTCCAAGCCGAGTTGGCTCGCTCGCATTACGATCTCATTCATGCCGAAACCTTCTACATGATGCCCAATATTCCTCCCACCCGGGTTCCAATTATCTTAGCCGAGCAAACTATTGAGTACCTGGGGTATCAAGATTATATGAAAAAGTCTCATCTCTTTCTCCGCCCTGTCCTGGCAATCGATGTCATGAAAATCAAGTATTGGGAGCGTTATTTCTGGCGCAAAGCCGACAAACTCATTACTATGTCAGCGGAAGATAAAACGTTTATCGAGCGCGAACTAGGTAAGTCCACGAGTACAAGCGTGGTTGCCAATGGAGTCGATCTGGCATTTTTTTCGGGCGTCAAGAAACGCTTGCCCATTAACCCCACCGTGCTTTTTGTGGGTACTTTCAAGTGGCTTCCCAATATCGAAGCTGTTGAAGAAATTGTGCACAAAATCTGGCCTCTCATCTTAAGTCGCCTCCCGATGGCCAAGCTCAAAATTGTGGGTTTCTCCCCTACCGCCAAAATCCAAGCTTACGGGGAGGACAAGAGTATCGAGGTTTTGGGTGGGATCGACGATATCAGAGACGCCTTTGCTTCCTCTCACATCCTCCTTGCCCCCATCAGGAGTGGCAAAGGGACACGCTACAAGGTCTTGGAAGCCATGATTACCGGGACTCCAGTTGTGGCCACCACTCTAGCCGTTGAAGGACTTGATCTGCAAAACGGTCAAGAAGTGCTCATCGCCGATACTTCCTCTGGTCTCTCAGATGCTGCCGTCAAACTCCTCACAGACCGATCACTACAACTCAAGTTGGGTAGGGCAGGGGAGGCCATTGTACGACGCGGCTATAGCTGGGATATAATCGCCAAGGACTTGGACAAAGTCTATAAAGAGTTTAAGCATTAATTTATTTGAGAATTTAAGATTTATGATTGGAGAATTATGATCAAACCTGATGTTTCCATCATTATCCTCAACTACAATGCCAAAGAATTCTTGCGTGAAACACTCAAATCAGTCCTCTCACAAAAAGGACTCCAAATTGAAACTATTGTAGTCGACAATAATTCCTCCGATTCTTCCCATGCCATGGTAACCAAAGAATTCCCAGGCGTGAAATGGGTAGGGCGCGATACCTCCGTCGGTTTCTCTGCCGGCAACAATGCAGGCTTACCTGCTGCCCACGCTGATACGATCCTCTTCCTCAATCCCGATGCTAGTTTTACGAGAGCAGACGACCTCAAGCGCTGCTACACCAAGCTCTGGAGTGATGATACGATCGGCGCTTTAACTGCGCGTGTCAACCTCGTCCTCACCGGTGGGATTGATGAAACCTGCCATCGTGGTTTCCCCACTCCCTGGGCCGCGTTCACTCATTTCTCTGGCCTCTCCAAGCTTTTCCCCCAGATTCCTCTGTTTAATGAGTACACCAAAAACTATCTAGGTTACGACACTGAGCACGAAATTGATGCGGTTGGTGGCATGTTTATGCTGATGCGTAGAGTAGTCGGCAAACAAGTGAGTTGGTGGGACGAAGACTTCCCCCTATACGGCGAAGATTTGGATTTCTGCTATCGCCTCCATGAGGCTGGCTATCGTAATCTCTACTATCCTCAAGTCACTGTGCTCCATTACAAAGGCGTATCTACCGGTATGTCCAAACAGAGCTCTTCCGTCACCACCGCCAAAAAAGATACCATTCGCCGGGTCAAGGGCTGGTCGATCCAGGCAATGGAGATTTTTTATCGCAAGCATTATCAGCCTAAGTATCCCTTCTTCATCAACTGGCTCGTCTACCTCGGGATTCGCCTCATGTACTTCCGCCGTGTGACCCTAGCCTAAGCTTTCCGCTATAATGTACCTCATGAATATTGCCATTGATGCACGGTTTTACGGGAGTGAGCATACGGGTCTCGGCAGATATACCACCAATGTTCTCAAATTCCTCCCTCAGCACCTACAAGGAAAGTCCTTGAAGGTACTTCTACGGCAACAATACTTTGACACGCTAAAACTCCCCAAAAACTGTGAAAAAGTGCTCTGCGACATTCCCCATTACTCTCTCACTGAACAAATCAAGTTACCCCTTCTCCTGCGCCAGCTGAGTCCCGATCTCTACTACACTTTCCACTTTAATGTTCCCCTACTTTCCTCCGTCCCTACCATCATTACTGTTCATGATCTCATCAAATCTCATTTTACCGGATCTGATACTACCACTCGTTCTCCTTGGCTCTATCAGCTCAAACGCGCTGGCTATAATCAGGTCATTCAGCGTGCTCTTGTCCGTGCCAGAGATATTATTGTGCCCAGCAACACCGTGAAAAACGATATCTTAGCCGCTTTCCCGATGGTTTTACCAGAACTTATCCATCCCATTCCCGAGGCTCCAGACGAGATTTTTCGCCAAAATTTGAAATTGGAGAATTTTGTGATTGTCGCCAAACAGACTCCTTTCCTCTCACGTGTTCTTGCTCCCTTTGACCAAACCAGAATTCATGTTTTATCCGATTTAACCGATCAAGAACTCGTCGCAGTCTACCATCAAGCCAGAGCCTTAGTCACCCCTTCACTCATGGAAGGGTATGGGCTTGTTGGACTCGAAGCCCTCATGGTTGGCACCCCGGTCATCGCGAGCAATATTCCCGTCTATCGTGAGGTCTACGGCCATAAGGTCACCTATTTCGATCCTCACTCTCTCTCCAGTCTCGTAGGCGCCCTCGTCAATCCTCAGTCATACATCTTGAATCAAACATTTAACTTCGATCGTACCTGGGACAACGTGGCCCAATCAATCGCGGAGGTCATCGATGCGTGTTGCACTAGTTTATGACCGTCTCAATAAGGTTGGCGGAGCAGAATCAGTTCTTATCGAATTTTCCAAATTATTTCCTCATGCCGATTGGTACACCAGTTTTTGGGATCCCAGCTCAGCAACCTTTTCATCTTCTTGGCATGTCCATAGTTTTCCCTATCTTCATCAACATCACGAATGGTTCCCGTGGGTGATGCCTTTCATTTTTGAATCTTATGATTTTAGTAGTTATGATTTAGTTATCTCGATAGGCAGCGCTGAGGCCAAGGGTATCATTACTAGGCCTGGTACTTTTCATCTTCACTACTGTCTCACTCCCACCCGCTACCTTTATTCCCACGCCAGGGAGTATTTATCTAACCCGCTCTATCGTTTTATCGCACATTTTCTTCGTAGGTGGGATCTAGTCGCCTCGACTCGTCCAGACGAAATGATTGCAATTAGTACTCATGTGAAAAATAGAATAAAAAAATACTACAAACGCAACTCTCTCGTTATCTTCCCCCCCGTCGATACCAAACGGTTTTCCCTCACTGGAACACGGGAAAACCGGATCACTGGCTTACCCAATGACTACTTCTTGGTTGTTTCTCGCCTAGTTCCTTACAAAAAAATCGAGATCTTAGTCCAAGCTGCCAATCTCTCAGGCAAATCGCTTGTGATTATCGGGGAGGGGAGTGAGCAAGCTCGACTACAAAGATTGGCTGGTCCCACCGTTCACTTCCTTGGTCACGTGGACGACCAAGATCTACCTCGCTACTACGCCAATTGTCTGGCCTACCTCCAGGCAAACGAAGAAGATTTTGGGATCGCAATGTGCGAAGCTCAATCCGCCGGCAAGCCTGTCATTGCCTACGGCCAAGGTGGGGTGACTGATATAATCAAACATGGTATAACTGGCATTCTGGTAGAACTAGGCACTGTTGCTGGTTTTAAGAGAGCAATGATGGAGTTTGACCCAACCGCTTTCTCATCCAGTGTCTGCCGCAACAATGCCGCACGTTTTGATCAAGCCATATGGAAAAAAACAATGCAACAAAAGTTACAACAAGTATGTCGCTAAAAACACATTTATTCGTCGTGATTTTGTGCGGTGGCGGTGGTACCCGACTCTGGCCACTTTCTCGGAACTCAACTCCCAAACAGTTTATCGAACTCGTGGGCGAAGAAACCCTTTTCGAAAAGACCTTAAAACGTGCCCAATCCTTAGTAGATAACGATCACATCTACATCATTACCAATACGGAGTACTTGGAAGAGGTCCACAAATATGCAGGGAGGATTCCCCCGTCCAACATTGTCGCCGAACCTATCAAGAAAAACACCGCCCTTGCCATGGGAGTCATTGCTGGCATTATCCACACCCGTGACGAACAAGCCATCGTCATCAATCTCGCCGCTGATCACTTGATCGGCAATTTACCCAAGTTCAAGCAAACTGTCCTAGCTGCAGCTCAAACAGCCCAAACTACTAAATCTATTGTCTCAGTTGGGATCAAACCCACCTTTCCCCACCCTGGACTCGGATATATTCATCGCGGTCCTGCTTTGCCCAACCACCTAGGTTTGTCCGCTTACCAAGTCCAAGGTTTCCGTGAGAAGCCTTCTGTAGAGCTAGCCACAGAGTACTTAACTACTGGGGAGTACTATTGGAACGCCAATCTCTACACTTGGTCAACTAGCGTCATCCTCGCCGAATTTGCTCTCCACGCTCCCCAAATATATTCCCATCTGCAAACTATCATGCACGCTGCCAACACACCCCATTTTGCCTCCGTTATGCAAAAGGAATATGCGCTTTGTCCCGAGGAACAAATTGACACTGCAATTTCCGAAAAAACCACTCGCCTTGTGGTGATCCCTGGAGACTTTGACTGGACAGATATCGGCTCCTGGAACGTCGTTCATGACGAGGCCGAGAAGGATGAAGAGGGCAATGCCTTAATCGTTCGCGAAGAGGGGGCGCAGTGGATTCACCTTGAAACCAGCAACTCTTTAGTATCTGTTGGCAGAAAACTTGTCGTCACCATCGGCGTCGACAACTTGATGATTGTTGATACGCCCGACGCTCTCTTGGTGACCACCAAAGAGCGTTCCCAGGAAATCAAAAAAGTTGTCGAACAACTCAGGCGTGAAGAACGAGATACTCTACTATGAACTCTAACAATTTTACCAAAAGGGTCTTGGATGTAGTGGTGGCTACTACCCTTGCCATCGTCTTCCTTCCCGTTTGGCTCACCGTACCCTTGCTCATTGTTTTGAGTTCTCCCGGTCCTATCATCTACCGTCACAAGCGTATCGGGCAAAACGGGAAAACCTTTCATATGTACAAGTTTCGCTCTATGGTGGTTGGAGCCGATGACATTTTACACAAAAAAGACAAGAAGTTACTCAAAAAATTTAAAAAACTTGATTGGAAACTAGAAGCCAAGGATGATCCTCGTATCACCAGTTTGGGGCGGATTTTGCGTGCCTTGACAATCGATGAATTCCCCCAGCTTTACAACGTCCTCGTGGGTGACATGAGTATGGTCGGACCCCGAGCTTATCTAGAACGTGAGCTCAAGGAACAAATCAAAAAATACCCTGGAACCAAAAAACTTATGGATATCGTGATCACAGCCAAACCAGGCATCACCGGTCTCTGGCAGGTCTCGGGGAGAAACGAGATTTCGTTTGACAAACGGGCCGCTCTTGACGCACAATACGTTCATACTCGATCATTCTGGAATGATCTGGTAATATTATGGAAAACACCTCAAGCGATGATCTCAAAATGGTAACGCCTACCTTCGACAAGTTTCTTCCCCTCCAAGATGATGTCTTGATTGAAGCCAACGAAAAAGATGGCTTGCCGGTCGTTCCCCGCCGACGCTTCTTTACCCGTCCTTGGTTTATTATTCTAATGTCCATCATCTTGGTTCTGGTCTCTCTCAGTATCTGGCTGGGTATTGTGGCCAGTCGTACCTATGGGCACGTCATGTCTACTTCTTCCCACGCCCAATCGATGATGACTGCTTTTGAAAGCCGCGATTTAGCCACTGCCGAGTCCGAACTATCCCTGACCAAATCCGCTCTAGCGCAAGCTCAATCATCCTTTAGTGCCGCCCGCCCACTGCAATACATCCCACTCTTAGGTAGCTACCTCAAAGATGTCGATCATGTTTTTGTCGCTGCCGCACGTGGCACGCAGGTAGGGGATCTGGTCATCTCTGCCATCAAACCCTACGCCGACATCATGGGTTTCACGGGTACTGACACGCAAGATCTCCAGTTGACCACCGCCGAAGATCGGATTATTTTTGTCGCCGAAACCGTGGAAAAGTTAGCACCACAGATGGATCAGATTGCATCCGTACTCAAAGCCATGAGCACAGAATTTAACCAAATCAACGAAAAGCGCTACCCCAAAACAATCCTGACACCAAAAAATATCTGATCATGTTTCAAAACGATGCCGAGTTGCGCCCCACCGGTGGCTTCCTAACTGCTTATGCCACCATGAAAATAACCAAGGGTAAGATCGAGTCCGGCATTTCTCAGGATATCTATACGCTGGATGCTGGTTTCAAGCGCAAAGTCCCGGCACCTGACCCCATCAAGAAATATCTCCCCCTTGTCTACACCTGGAATCTGCGCGACATGAATCTCTCCCCCGACTTCAAGAGTTCGATGGACACCTTCACTGGCTATATGAGTGAGGTCCCAGGTGCTCCCGACTTTGACGCTTTGATCGCGATCGACACTCAGGTCCCCGTGCGCATCCTCGAAGTCTTAGGCCCAATCGGTGTTCCCGGATACGGTGGCAAGTTCTCCGCCGAAATCGATCCTCGTTGTGACTGCCCCCAAGTCATTTACGAACTTGAAAATATAATTACCCGCCCGACCTACGAAATTCGCGAAGGGCGCAAGTCCATCCTCGGCCCCCTCATGAACTCCATGTTGGCCAACATGATGGGTTCTCCCAAAGCCAAGTGGGCAGAGTTCTTTAACATCTTCACCGAATCTATCAAACAAAAGCATCTCCTCATGTATTTCCGCGATAGCAACAAACAAAACGCCGTTGAGGTCTTGGGTGCCGGTGGTCGCATCAACGACTACGACGGAGATTATCTCCATGTGAGCGACACCAATTTTGCCGGGGCCAAGTCCAATATGTTCGTGACCCAAGAGGTTGAACAGGTGGTGAATATTGGGGAAGACGGCAAAATATCCAAGAAACTCACCCTCACCTACAAAAATCCTCGTCCTGGTGACAACTGCAATCTCGAAGCTGGTCAACTCTGTCTCAATGGACTCCTGCGTGATTGGCAACGCATTTATGTTCCCAAGGGCTCAGTCTTAAAGAGTGCTAAGGGTTTTGAGGTGGATATGACTACCACCGAAGACTTGGGCAAAACCGTCTTCGAAGGGTTCTTCACTCTCGCTCCCCAATCGGTTAAGAAACTCGAAATCGAGTACGAAGTTCCCGCGGGGCTAGTCAGTGGAGACTATCGACTCCTGATCCAGAAACAGCCTGGTACCAAGGAGATCAAAACTACCCTTACACTCAACGGCGGTAAACCCAAAGTTTATCAAATCAACTCCGACCAAGAAATCGTCTTACCCCAGTGAAATACTCCAAACTAGAGGGTGTCATCATTAATCATCGCTTAGTCAAAGACAGTGATCGTTTCCTCACTATTTTTACGGAAGGTATGGGCAAAATCTCGGTATACGCCCGGGGGGTTCGTTCGATCACTTCCAAGCGCGCCGGAAGTCTCGATCTTTTTTCTCATATCAAGTGTGAACTAATCGAAACAGGAATCGGCCTGCCTGCCGGAGGCAGGCGCACCATAACCAGCGTGGAACTTCTCAATGGTCACCATGTCAGTAAAGATAGTCTTGCCAATATCTCGCGCCTCTTCCAAATTGGTGAGCTGATCGATGCTCTCCTCCCAGAAGATGATCCTCACCCCGAGGTCTACGTTCTTCTCCAGACTGCTCTCACTCATCTCCACCGCTTTGCTACTCCTGACTATCTCTACCGCTTCAAGAAAAAACTCCTTCTCCTCTTGGGCTACGGCGATCCCGCCCTCACCCCTGCCACAATCGACTCATATCTCGACTCACTCCTCTCCCGCCCCCTCCGCTCTGGACAGATACTGTAAAACCCTACTAATACGTAATATTGACACACAAGCGTATAATTTCAGTTATTATAAGACAAGTCATTGAGGCCATCTTATGTTACCAAGCACACTTGAAACAGAATTAACACAAGTTCAGCAACATTTTGCTCGAACCGCCTCCCCCGGTTGGCAAGAACTTTATCAAGCTGCCTACTCAACACTTGGTGGTCGTTCTGGAGTAACACCAGACCTCATAATTGGCTTAATAGAAAGTGGGCTACAACTCGATCAAATTGCGGAAGCCACTGCAGATCCAGCCAAGCTAGGGTAACAAATCTGGCCTAATCAAGTATCATTTTCTGTTACAATTGGCGTATGACCTCGTTAAACGATATTGTTTCCTTGGCTAAACGACGCGGATTTTTCTATCCTGGCTCCGATATCTACGGCGGTTTGGCCAATACCTGGGACTATGGCCCGCTTGGCGCGGAGCTCAAGAAAAAAATCAAAGATCTCTGGTGGAAGACCTTTGTTACAGATCGAGCTGATATGGTTGGTCTCGACTCCGCCGTGATCTCAAGTAGTAAAGTCTGGGAAGCCTCCGGACATGTCGCTAGCTTTGCCGACGCGATGGTCGACTGCAAAACTTGCCACGCTCGAACCCGTGCCGATCACTTGATCGAAGATGTAACCGGTGAGAAAGTTGAAGGCAAGACCCTCACACAGCTCAACGAGATTATTACCTCCCGCCAAATCAAGTGTCCCACTTGTGGAAGCGCTACCCTAACCGAAGCTCGCCAGTTTAATTTGCTTTTCCCCGTCCACCTCGGGATCTTATCCTCAACTGCTGACCTCGCTTACCTTCGCGGTGAAACAGCTCAAGGTATCTTCACAAACTTCAAGAACATTCTCGACTCTACCCGCGTCAGGTTGCCTTTTGGGGTCGGACAGCTAGGGAAGAGCTTCCGCAACGAGATTACCAAAGGGCAAGCTACTTTCCGCACCGTAGAGTTCGAACAAGGTGAGATCGAATACTTCTTTAACCCGGATGAGTCCAACTGGGAGGATTTGTTTGCAACTTGGTTAGCTTCCATGCAGGATTTTGTTACCCAGACTTTAGGTATCAATAAAGATCATCTGCGTGTGAGGGAGCACGATGACAAAGAACGCAGTTTCTATAGCCAGAAAACTGTTGATCTTGAGTACGAATACCCCTTTGGTTTTAAAGAACTCTGGGGACTAGCTTATCGTACTACCTATGATCTCGACCAACACATCAAACATAGTGGGGTTGATCTCTCCTACACCGATCCCCTAACTTCCAAAAAATTTGTCCCCCACGTGATCGAGCCCGCGGTCGGTATTGACCGCCTCGTTCTCATGGTCCTCTGCGACGCCTACTGGGCTGATGAGTCCAATCATCGTATTGTGTTGCGTCTTGCCCCTAGTCTTGCTCCCTACACGCTTGCCGTTTTCCCGCTCCTGCGCAACAACGAAGCATTGGTCAGCAAAGCCAAAACAATCTTCAACGATCTCAAAAAGACTTACCGCACCGCCTGGGATGATCGCGGCAATATCGGCAAACGCTATTTCTACCAAGATGAGATGGGTACTCCATTCTGTGTGACGGTCGATCATCAGACACTCGTTGATTCTACTGTGACCGTCCGTGACCGCGACACGACCAAACAAGAGAGAATTGCTCTAGCTCAATTACCTGCCTATCTGGAGTCTCATCTATGAAAAAATCCCTGCCCCTTATACTCGGTGGAATAGTTTTGATTTTAGGAGTCGTGATTTTCCTTATTGCTAAAAAACCCACCACCAAGTCTCCGCTTGTTACTGACAATACTCCACTTGATCTCCCCCTCAACACCCTCCCCCTTGCAGAGCGTCCCTTTATCACACTTTCTCCCGACGCTACGGGTCGTAGTCTCGACATCGCTATTTCTGGAGCTCCCAAAGAGGGGAGTATGGAGTATGAAATGATCTATAACGCCAGTGGCAAGCAAGAGGGAGCTCTAGGCTCAATATTCCTAGGCAGTGAAAAACAACCCATCACCAAGTCGATTCTCTTAGGATCCAAATCTGGGGGTGGCAAAGTTACCTATCACGAAGGCGTGACCGGTGGCTCCATTACAGTGACCTATGGTGAGACACGGCTTAAAGAAAGTTGGAACTATCTCCATTTTGATCCGTCCGACCCCACGATCGGCTCCACCGATGCTCGCTTTAGCGTTCTCTTCCCCAAGACTGCTCTCAAAAAAGACACCGTCATTATCACCATGAAGACTTTCGGGTATCCAGCACTCGAGGGCAAAGTTATCTCGGGACCTTATGGGTACTTCCCTCAGACTCCCGTGAAAGTTCCTGTTTCAATTTCTCTCAAGCTCCCAGCCGGAGAGCATCTCAATCCGACCATTTTTGAGTGGAATGGTAGCGCCTGGAAAAAGTTAACGACCAAGCTCGCAGGTGACACGGTCTCCTCCCCATCCACCGGTTCGGTCTTCCTCGTCACCGCCGAATAGTTCTGGTGTATACTAGGAAACATGAAACCCACAAAAGTTCTTACCTATCGTGTCATTATCAAAAAAGATGGCAACACCTATCATGGTTTTGTGCCATTATTGCCTGGTTGTCATACCGCAGGCAAAACTATCGAAGAAACCCGCAGCAATCTACGCGAAGCTATCAAGCTCCACCTGCAAGTTATGCGTGATGAAAAAATGAACATACCTCACGAATCTGGATTGGAAATGATCGAGTCCTTCGATACTGCCAGTGTATTTGGTCGCAATCTTCCCCTCGCTTATGTCTAAATTGCCAGTTTTAACCGCTGTCAAACTCATCAAAATACTGAAGAAACAAGGTTTTGTTCTCAAGCGATCGTCGGGTAGTCACCACACTTATTTTCATTCAGGCACTCACCGCCTCGTTACGATCCCCGTGCATCGCGGAAAAGATCTAGGGAGGGGGATAACCAAAGTCATTATCTCTGATGCCGGTTTCACCGAAAAAGAATTTATCAAGTTGACTTGAGTCATCTTCCTCGTCACCGCCGAATGAGGATTACTCCGCTAGTACCGGAATTTGTGCCACGTTATCTCCCAATTCTTTGGGTAGTATTGAAATCTTTTCTACCCTAATTTGACTCTTTGCTTTTTCATATTGGGAAAAACTTAGTACACTGGGCGTGAGATTTTCACCTCGCTTTAGTAATACTCCAGTCCCACTCCAAAAATTTACAGACGATCCGGGGGTTGATCGGACATGGATCGCCCATCCAGCCGTATAGTTATGTCCCAAGGTGATCATATCTTTGTGGTCCCAAGGAGAATTCTCTAGACTCCAGCACTCCGAACAGAATGCATCATGAACAAAGATTGATTGCATCCAGATCTTATCTAGATCTTTCTCATCTGGTTGCCATATGCAGTTTCTTTTCGCCCTCGCCAACTTATAATCTCTTACTTTCTGATCATTCTTAAGCCAATTTTTAGCTAATTGCTCAACTTTAATATCAATTAACCGACTCAATTCTTTTTTATCGTACAGATCAGCCACGAGAGTATATCGTAGTTCGAAATTTTTGGGTAAATACTCTTGGTAATAAGCCACCAGCTTAGTAAACTGTCGATCATACAAATCCACGTCTTTCTTGGGTATGCGGTTCATCTTCTCTTCAAACACTCCGACAGAAATATATTCTAAAATAACTCCATATTTATAGACTTTGGCGATAGGTTTTAAGTAGTCTCTAATATAGGCAATATTTAGCACCTCCCCCCAATCTATCCCAGGTGCCGTTGGTTGATATGGGCTTTTAGCAGCCCCAAATGGAAGCGATATATGAATTGGCTTTTGATGGTTTACACATAACTCAATTTTATCCAAGATCTTTTGTTCATAATCTTTGGATGTCGAGGAGGCCTTATACTTCGCCAAACTCAATTTACGAAAAATAAACCTAACTAAACCCTCCGTACGCAAAAGGGTTTCATCTTCCTTGCTCAGCAAATACTCACTCTTATCCTGAATCAAACTAGTTAAATACTTTTGAGCGTCCATAAATTCAAAATTGTAGTGGAGGAGAGAGGTATCGAGCCTCTACCTGACTCTTGCGAGACAATGCTGTCTTACACTACTCCCCCAATTACCCTCATTATACTGTAGTAAAAATACAAATCAATCACTTAATCATATACCCCATAACCATACATTCGGGTCATGTTCGGTAAATAGCACAAACCCGTATTTCCTATAACTAACTAGTTGACAACTGTATCATTTTGTTCTTAAATCAAATCAGTGGGAAAATGTGGGAGATAGTCTTATATGTTTATCGGCACTTATTATCATACTTTAGATGAAAAGAGTCGAGTCTCTGTCCCCAAAATATTTCGCTCGGAACTTACGCCTGGCTCTATCATCACCAAGGGACTTGATGGCTGTCTCTTTATCTTTACCGCCGAGTCTTGGAGTAAGCTTGTGGGTAAACTAGAGACGCTCCCCTTAACCAGCAAGCCGGCTCGTGACTTCCTCCGTCTCTTGACCTACTACGCGACCCCCCTAGACACTGACAAGCTTGGTCGTACCCACCTACCCGACAATCTCATCCAAACATCCGGGATCAAAAAGGATGTAGTCTTTGCTGGAGCTTTAACTCGCGTCGAGATTTGGGACAAACATACCTACCATACCTATTTAGATGCTCTCACTTCTCAAGAATCTGAGTTATCCGCTAGCCTTGGGGAGCTCGGCATATGACGCTCCTGCATACCCCTGTCCTCGTCAAGGAAGTTACCGAGTTCTTAGCTCCCGATAGTGGCAAAGACTATATTGACGCGACCTTGGGATACGGTGGTCATACGCTGGAGCTACTCCAAGCTGGTTCATCGGTCGTCGGGATCGATCAAGATGCCGATATCCTCGAATTGGCCACAAAGAGGATCAACGAAGCCGGCTATGGTTACCGCTTTACCCCGATGCGCGGGAGTTTTGCCTCCGCCCTCGCCTCTGACCGACTCCCCCTGGATCACTACGCCGGTGTCCTCTTTGATCTGGGTGTTTCCTCTTATCAGCTCGATACCCCTGGACGTGGTTTTTCTTTTCGCTATGACGCTCCGCTCGACATGCGTATGGACAAATCCCTGGGAGTGACCGCTCGCGATCTTATCAACGGTTTGGGCAAAAAAGAACTAGTGACTCTCTTTTCCACTCTGGGACAAGAGAAGGCCGCCCTCAAACTAGCGGAAGCAATTGTCGACGCTCGCAAGCTCAAACCCATCGAAACAACCAAGGAACTAGCCGATTTAATTGCCAAATTTGTGCCCCGTCACGGCAAAATTCACCCAGCTACTAAAGTCTTCCAAGCCTTACGCATGGCCGTTAACAGTGAGCGGGAAGAGCTCAAAGCCGCACTGCCCTCGGCTTTGAGCCACCTGCAAAATGGGGGAGTGCTAGCGGTGATTGCTTTCCACTCTCTCGAAGATATCATTGTCCAAGATTTCTTTGCCAACACTCCCTCACTCACCAATCTAACTCTCCTCCCCATCGAACCAAGTATTGCCGAAATTGCCCATAACCCTCGTTCCCGCTCTGCCAAGTTACGCGTTGGGAGGAAAACTATCTGAAAATCATTAAAATACTCTTTATTCTCATCATTGCTTTAGTCTTGGGTAATGTCACCTTGACCAACCGTAGTGTTGACGAATCACTTGTCGTCTCACAGTTAAACAAAGAGATCAAATCGCTTGAAGATCAGAATATTCTTACTCAAGCCAGGATTGCCGAGAGTGGTTCCCTTACTCTTCTTGCAGAAAGAATCGCCCAGGCTGGCTACGTGGATAATGCGGCCATTGTCGCCCTGCCTAATTCTGCTTCGATGGCTTTGCGTTAAGATATACTCATGCATGAGCGTATTCAAATCCTTTTCTTTGGTTTTCTGATCGCCCTTGGCCTCATTATTCTGCGCTTAAGTTATTGGCAAGTCATCCGCACTGACGAACTCGCTTCCGCGGCCCAAGATCAATATCTTGTGCGCGACGTTGCCCCTGCCGCTCGTGGCTCGATTATGACTGCAGACGGGTATCCTTTAGTTATTAACCAGCCCGTTTTTTCCCTTGGCGCCTATACTCCCGATCACTCAAATCTACTCTGCGCTCAACCATGCTTGAACGCTTAACTAGGGGTGGTTATGCAGTCTTAGCACGCAACTTGTCTGTTTCTGAAAAAGAAACGGTCTCCACTTTAAACATCCCCGGTCTCACCTTTGACCCTACCTTTATCAGGCAGTACCCGGAGGCTTCGATGTCTGCTCAGCTTACTGGCTTTGTTGGTCGCGATGATGTGGGCAAGGCTGTGGGATATTTTGGCCTCGAAGGGTTCTATGACCGGGAGCTCTCCGGTCGTGATCGTATCGAAAAGCAAGAAAAAGATGCCTCCGGCAACCCCTTGCTGATTGGTGACTTTCAGCTGTTACCAGGACGTCATGGTCGTGATCTCAAACTGTTTTTGGAGCGCGGAACCCAATATCTAGTCGAACAGAGTCTCAAAGAGGCACTTCTGCAATATGGGGCCGTCTCTGGAGAAGTCATCGTTATGGATCCCTCAACCGGAGGGATCTTGGCCATGGCTAGCCTACCCTCCTACGAGCCTTCCCGTTTTCACTTGTTTGATCCCATTCTCTACAAAAATCCCTCCGTCGCGGGCACGTTTGAGCCAGGTAGTACTTTCAAAGTCTTGGTGATGGCCGCAGCCTTCAACGAAGGCGTCATCAAAGAAACTGATGAGTGTGATATCTGTGGTGCTCCTTACCCTATCGGCAAATACACGATCAAAACCTGGAACAATGAGTATCGTGCCTTGGCCACTCCCGAGGAAATTATCGTTCATTCTGATAACGTCGGGATGGTTTGGACAGAGCAAAAACTCACCGGTGAAAAACTCCTTGAGTATTTCAAGAAGTTTGGGCTTGGACAAAAAACCGGGATTGATCTTCAAGAAGAAGTTGCCTCGCCCCTGCGCACTCGCTGGGGTGATATTGATTATGCGACCTCGTCATTTGGGCAAGGCATTGCCGTGACCAGTATCCAGATGCTTACCGCCGTTGGAGCCATTGCCAATCAAGGAGTCTTAATGGAACCACACCTCGTCCAGAGCGTAATAGGGGATTCTGCTGTCTCAATTCCTCCCAAAAGCCGTGGCCAGGTTATCTCGCCAGAGACGTCGTTGAGAATCACCAATTTGATGGTCCAAGCCGTGCAGCAAGGTGAAGCCAAGTGGGCTGCCCCCAAGGGTTATACAGTGGCCGGTAAAACCGGGACCGCCCAGATCGCTGTCGCCGGACATTATGACAGCGAGAAAACGATTGCCTCCTTCGTCGGTTTTGCGCCCGCCTACAACCCCCGTTTTGTCATGCTAGTCAAATTACGCGAACCCGCAACTAGTCAATGGGGCTCTGAGACCGCCGCGCCTCTCTGGTTCTCCATCGCCAAGAAACTTCTCCTGCACTATAACGTCCCCCCAGACAAAAAATAAATTCCTGATCATGTTAAAATCACCCTCGTGAAGTATCTTTTCGCCATTCTGCACAAGCTTCGCCCTTTATTCCCCCAGAGTCTTGTCAACTATGGTTATCACTTCCCCAAGGCCTATTTGGCCGCTAGACTATATGGCAATCCTGGAGCCGATCTGGAGATTATCGGTGTGACTGGAACAGATGGCAAAACCACGACCAGTACTCTCATTTATCACATCCTCAAAACTGCTAGGAAAAAAGTTGCCTTAATCTCCACTGTCGATGCCAAAATTGGGCGCAAAAATCTCTCGACCGGGCTGCACGTCACCTCTCCCAACCCCTTTACCCTGCAGGCTTTACTCCGCCGCATGCGTTCGCAAAAAATTCGCTACGTAGTCCTGGAAGTGACCAGTCATGGCCTCGATCAGTTCCGCATCTATCCACTTCACCCTGTGATTGCGGTCTTGACCAATATTACCCATGAGCACCTCGATTATCATCGGACTATGGGTGCCTATATGACTGCCAAGCTTCGCTTATTTAAGTCAGCCAAACATGCTGTGGTCAACAAAGATCTCCCGTTATTCGGTGAGATCAACGCTCGCCTACCCAAGGTTATGTTCTCCACTTATTCCCTCCATGAGTCCTCGCAACTTAAACCCGACAACATCAAGTATTTCCAGGATCACACTACCTTTACGCTCGGCAACACATTTTATTCTATCCCCCTGACCGGTGAGTACAATCTCTACAATGTCCTCGCCGCCATCTCGACCGCGCTCCTTCTCCATGTCCACCAGAGTGATATTAAACGTGCCCTTATGAGCTTCAAAGGGGTCAAAGGACGTCTTGAGTCAATCGAGAACAAACGTGGCTTACATACTTATGTTGATTTTGCTCACACTCCAGGGGCACTGCGTGCTGTCTTGACCAATCTCCGCTCACTCAAAAAACCTGCCGAGCAATTAATTGTAATTTTTGGGGCGGCTTTATGGGTGGTATCCCTAGTCGTCTACGGAAAAAGGTTATTATCGAACTTGATCGTACTCAAGCTATCGACTTAGCTATCAATAAACTTGCCCATCGCGGGGATTGGGTGGTAAGTTGTGGTAAGGGTCACGAAGAATCCATGAACCTCGATGGCTACACTGAGACTCCTTGGTCGGAACACGAAGTCATGCTATCTGCTCTTAACAAAAAAATTTGAGGATTTGAGAATTTATGATTTACGATTTATCCCACACCGCCGCCATCATCCTGGCCGCTGGACGAGGGAGTCGGATGAAGGCCAAAACCAAAAATAAAGTTGCCTTTAAACTGGGTGGCCAGCCCATGATTGTTCACACGGTCAATCATTTACGTCATGCTGGAATCACTCACATCATTGTCGTAGTTGGCTTCGCCGCCAACTCAGTCCGCCGAGCTTTGGGTGATACTGTTACCTATGCTGTCCAAAAAGAACAGTTAGGGACAGGAGACGCGCTCAAGGCTGCCTTACCTTTGCTCCCCCCCAATGTTAGCTCCGTTCTTGCTGTCTATGGTGATGACTCGGCTTTTTATCCTCCCTCCCTCTTTCAAGAAATGGTTAGTACCAAAACCAAATTAGGTTGTGATCTCTTATTTTTGACGATTCGTAAGGATGATCCATCTGGTCTAGGGAGGATTATCCGTGACTCATCGGGTAGAATACTCCGGATAGTCGAAGAAAAAAACGCGACAGTCGAAGAAAAAAAGATTCAAGAGATTAATACTGGATTTTATTGTTTTAATCGAGCTTTCCTCACTCAATACCTCGATCAAATCAACCAAAACCCCCTCACCGGTGAGTATTACTTAACCGACATGGTGGAAATTGCCCTTGCTCATGCCAAAAGAGTCGAAGCACTCTACGTGGCCGATGACTCAATCTGGCATGGAGTTAATAATCGGCGGGATTTCCTCAAAGCTCGGGCCAAACTTAAACCGACTATATGAAAAAAACTCGTAAAATTGTCGCCGTTGGTGGGGGAACTGGAACATTCACCTTGCTTACCGGCCTGCGCGACTACTCCGATCTCGATATTACCGCCATAGTTACCATGGCTGACGATGGGGGTAGTAACAAGATCCTTCGCGACGAATTTGGACTCCTACCTACAAGCGGTATTCGTCAAAGTATTATTGCCCTCGCCAAAGACACCACGCTCCTGCGCCAACTGTTTAGCTATCGCTACTATCAAGGTACGGGGATTTCGGGTATGACCTTTGGTAACTTGTTTATGGCAGCTCTTTCAGATATTTTGGGCTCCCAAAAACAGGCGATTCTAGAAACCTCTAAACTCTTGGGCGTCCGTGGGACCATCCTCCCCATTAGTTACGAAAATACTTCGCTCGTTGCTACCTACCAAGATGGCACCGAAGTCCTGGGGGAACACCATATTGATTTGAGTAACCCCAAAGTTGCCAAACAACGCATCGTCAATCTCCGCACAATTCCCCAGATTACGCTCGACCAAGATGCCAAAACTGCTATCGAGCAAGCCGACCTTATTGTGCTTGGTCCTGGCGACCTCTATACCAACACCATCGCCAATCTTGTTGTTAAAGGTGTTGCTGAGGCCATCACAGCCAGTTATGCCAAAGTTATTTTTGTCATGAATCTCATGAATCGTGCCGGTGAAACCTATGGCTACCATGCGAGTGACTTTCTCTCTGACCTTGCTCTCTATCTCCCTCCTGATCGACTTGATTATATTTTGCTCAGTTCCAACACTACGCTCTCTCCTCTGCTCCTCAAAAAATATGCTCAGGAAGGGTCGGCAATTGTTGTCGATGATCTCAGCAATACCTATCACCGTGCTCGCCTCATCCGCACCCCTCTCCTCTCTCATTCCCATCCTCCTCAGGAAAAAGGCGATAAGCTCATCCGTAGTATGGTTCGCCATGATCCTTCATTACTGGCCAAAGCTATTTATGAACTCTAAACGCGCTTTTTTTGTCGGAATCAAAGGGGTAGGCATGACGGCTTTAGCCTTGGCTATGGCCGACTCTGGTTGGACTATCTCTGGCTCTGACGTAGGTGAATCCTTTATTACAGACGCCGTCCTCGCTTCCCGCAAAGTCAAGATTTCTCCCCTAAGTGACCCCATTCCGCCCGATATCGATTTTGTAGTTTACTCGACCGCCTATCCCAAACCAGAAACAAATATTCGCTCATTGTCTCTGGCGGAAGCACTCGCTGAGTTTGTGCAAGACAAAAAAGTCATCGCCGTAGCCGGAGTAGGCGGCAAGACTACAACTACCGCAATGCTCGCCTCTTTGTTTCATGCTGCCGGTCGCGACGTTGGCTATTATGTCGGTACAGGCAGTATCGCAGGGCTCTCTGCACCTGGTTCTGCCGGCGCAGATCCTTATTTTGTCGTCGAGTCAGACGAATATGCCATCAGCAAAACCGATTTAAGACCCAAATTTGCCTTACTCAAACCCTCCATTTTGATCACTACCAATATTATTCATGACCATCCCGATATTTATGCCAGTGAGCAAGATACCCTGAAAGTTTTTGCTGAGCTCATCGTCTCAATCACTCAGGGTGGTACCTGGATTTGCAACCCGGCCGACCCTCTAACCGCCCAAATTCTCAACTTATATAGTTCTTCTTTGAAGACTATCAAAGTGATACAATATGGGTCATCTCATCCACTCTATGCCCAACTCAACTTATCCGTCTTTGGTGACCAAAACAAGCTTGATGCTCTTTCTGCTGTGTTAGCGGGAGTCGAAGCCGGCCTCAGCCCATCAAGCGCCCTTACCGCCATCTCCACCTACAAAGGAGCTGGTCGCCGACAGGAGTTCCAAGGTGAAGTGGCTGGCCGCCTCCTCTACGATGATTACGGTCACCACCCACGCGAAATCGAGCTGACAGTGCAATCATTCAAAGAACATTTCCCCAACCGCCGGATATTACTGGTGTTTGAGTCCCATACCTACAGCCGCACCGAGGCATTACTTGCGCAATTTGCCCACGCTATTGCTCTAGCTGATCTCTCCTTTATTATGCCCATCTTTGAGTCAGCCCGGGAAAAAGGGCAGTCTCACTCTATCACCCCCGAGTCGTTTGCCGCACTGATCCCCAAAGCAACTGCATTAACTTGGGACAATGCCACTAAGACCGTCTGGCGAAATAGTCGATCAGGGGACATCATTCTTACCATGGGAGCAGGTTTTGTCTACAAACTACATGAACAGTTTAAACTCAACCTATGAACTACACTTTTATCACGAAATCGCTTGGGTCAGATCGTCTCAAACTCAACGAGCCACTCTCCAAGTATACCTATTTTAAGCTCGGTGGTCCCGCTGACTTGCTCTACGAAGCCCGAAGCGTGGACGAGTTACTCTCTGCGGTCCAATCCGCTCTCCTGTATAAAGTTCCTTATTTAGTCATTGGTGGTGGGTCTAATCTCATAGTGACTGATAAGGGCTTTCGCGGACTTGTGATCAAAAACAAGACCGGTAACATCCAACTCAAGGGATTTGCTGGTGGAGTCGAAAAAGGCAAATTGGATCTCAAAGAAGCGATCATCCAAGCTGACTCTGGGGTTCCCGCTAACCAACTCATTCGTTACTCTCTTGATCAGGGACTATCTGGACTTGAACAGTTCCTCGGCTTACCTGGCACAGTGGGTGGAGCCGTTTACAACAAACCAAGGAAATTGTGCTGACCGCCTCCTTTCTGCTTAAACGTGGAGACAAAGATGCGCTCTGGGCCATCGCTAACACAGCAGTCAAAAGACGCGCCACAACCCAGCCACTCGGATCAGCAAGCTCTGGTTGTATTTTCAAAAATATTCCCTTGTCTGATGCAATGCGCCTCGGTACCCCTGCTACTACTCAATCTGTGGGTTATCTGATCGACAAAGCCGGGCTCAAGAGTTTGCGCGTTGGCGGGGCCGTGGTCTCAGATGTCCACGCCAACTTTATCGTCAATAATGGTGCCGCCACGAGTTCTGATGTGGTCAATCTTACGAGTCAGCTCAAAGCCGAGATCAAATCAAGGTACGGTGTGAGTCTAATCGAAGAGGTCATCATAATTGGCCAAAACTAATTTTCTCCGTTACAATCGCTTTGCATGACTAGTTTTAAGATCATTGGTGGTACTCCCCTTAAGGGCGCAGTCCGTTTAGGCGGGGCCAAAAATGCCAGCTTCAAATTGATGATTGCTGCCGCTTGTGGGGTAGGGGAGTCCAGATTGCTCAACATGAGCCAAATTGGTGACGTCGATGTCACTTTCAAGACCCTCGAAGCCATTGGCGTCAAATGTAGCCGGCCGGGAGATAACACGGTTTACATCGTCGGCAACGGCTTAAGTACCGATACTATTCCCAAGTTTACGGGTGAGAAAACCCGCGCCGCGACCCTCTTTGCCGGACTTTTGCTGAACAAAAAAGGTCGAGCTATTATCCCCTTGCCCGGGGGCTGCTCTCTCGGCGACCGCCCGATCGAGCGCCATCTAGACGGACTGCGTGCCATGGGTGCCGAAGTTGTTTGTAATGACGATGGTATCGAAATGAATGCGCCTCATGGGCTCCACGGGGCAACCTATGGTTT
>Ga0075703_103_pt1 | contig 22411 bp, 24 predicted proteins | sample RifGroA2_FD_67734 | JGI IMG/M metagenome (GOLD analysis project Ga0075703, IMG submission 67734) | Microgenomates bacterium GW2011_GWA2_46_7
TTTACTCCCAAACCAACCCACCAACCATTATTCGCGGCTACTTAAAAGAGGACATTTCTATGTTGCGGAAAAGCGGACATTTCTATTTGGGATTGACAGCGTAGCACAAGGCCTGTTAGCACAAGGCCTGTACGTGAGTTCTAAAACGAATCCGAACAGTAAAATGTTTGAATATGAAATGGATTACTATATCAAAATATATCAGTCACCCATCTTTCTTATCTATCGGCGATAGACGCGACCCACAACTAATTACGATTTATAACGACTTTCACGGTCGTGGGAGAGAGTTGCGAATAATGGATCCGATCAGGATGGACATAACTCCCGTGAGCCACGACGCGACAAACATAGTGTTTGCAACGGGAGTCGTGGCGGAGGATGGGATCGAGCTCGAGAGTAATAACTGAATAGAGTGGATCATCCACGAGGCTCTTGACTGTGAGGCCAGTATACATGCCGTTGCTGATTTGGCAGACTCGATGCTGAGTGAGGGCGAGGTTGTACCAATTCATTAGTTGAGTAGTGGGATGATCCAAGAGACCTGCCAAGAGATGATAATTGAGCCAGTTTCCCGCAACCACAATGAGGCGAGTAAAGAGCAGGAGAGTATCGATCACGTAGTAGCGCAGACGATTGGCTGGAGTATCGCTCGTATGGGTTTGAATAACTTTTTTAACTTTCATGTGGGAGTAATTTTAGCATCCTGCAGGGCCAGGCCCTGAAGGCTACCACTTGACTTGGTCAGCGCCGACCATACTGACTGGATTACGAGTGTGGTGGCGGGCGGGAGGAACGGTGATACCCTTCCCGATTTGCGGGTCTTGATAACCTATACCGTTCAACTGCTCTCTCCGAAAGATTGCTTGTGTACGAGGACCAACGTCTGCTCCTGTGGTGTGATGGGCGGGATGCGACTCTGCCGCCTCTGCTAAAAAGGCAAATAAATCAGCGGCGAGACTGGGTGCTTCGGCAGCGAGCTGATTCGCATATTCCCCTGCAGGAAGTGCGTTAGCCGGTAAGCTGGCTAGTTCTGTTGACGTATTGACTGCAACAAGACGGGTATCGCCATATTGATCGACTACTATGTACCAAGCAGTCCTTGCCCCATCTACCCAATTTGGCCCACCTTCTACTACAGCCTCTCGTGTGAAGCTGGTGCGACGCTTTGCACCTGCCTGCGTAAATTCAACGATATTTGGATCTTCACGCCCAGCTTCTTCTGCTCTCCAGTCGCCAATATCCTCGTATACTAATTCCTGTCGATTGTGCCCCACAACCCTTATTATGACAGAGGTGTCGAGTGGTTACGAACTGCTTGGGAAAACGATTTTGAAGTGGTGGGGGTCGATCGTTGTTACATGAATCTGATTTTTGGGGACTTGGTAGTAGGTGTGAAGTGCTGTAGTGAGAAAACTAGGGATATTGTCTTTCTTTTGCGAGTGATGATAGATAGTTAGGAAGACCATCCCACTAGCGCGCTCGATATCTTTGACCCGCACTACCACCCCCTTATTATCCCCATGGCCCGTAAAGTCGAGATATTGGCGGAAGAGTACGAGGTTAAAGTACTTGCCGTAGCGTAGGCGCAGGTTTTCTAGCGTGCGCGACTGGGTTAGATCTACTAGTGGTCCCATGATCTGGAGCGGGAGATAGTACGTGTAGTACCAGTAGGGATAGGTGAGGAAGTTGCGCATGGGGGTATTGTAGCGCAGAGGGTGATTTACTTCGTATAGAGGCTAAGGTAAGGTAATTTGTCTAACCCTATGTAATTAAACATTTTATAATTAGCACGGCGCGCGGTAGGTGATAAAGTTCGCTTCTTGAGATTAGTTTTCGGGATAAAAGGATAAAAGCGTATTTCCTGCCCCCGATCCCACTTATAATTGGCGATGAGTGATGGCACTTGGAATCCTGATTTAAGGACTTTGTCCATGATCTCCCATCCAGCACCAAAAATCTCACTTTTGGGCTTACATTGATTGGTTTTGACTTGAGCTCTAAAGGAACATCCTGTGCATTGGATATCGTATAAAGGATAATTTGGTGGGAGCACCATGAGCTTTTTCCCACAATTGGGACACTTCACGAGTCCGATGACTTCTAGCTCTCCCTGGTCACCCACTGGTTTGTTATTGGGCATATGATTTTGAAATCATTTTTTCTACAGAATCTATCGGACCAACATAAATAAGTCTTTCTGATAAATCGAAATGTGCTTTACCACATATAATTTTAAATCTTTCTGATGGTGTCAATTTAATATCATCTATGTCGTTAGTCCCTTTTGTTTCCGCAACAAAATAAATGCGGTTATCGCCTTCAAAAATGACGGCCCAGTCTGGATTGTAACCACCAAGTGGAGTCTCTATCTTGAACCAGTTGGGTAGTTTAAAGTAAAATTTAATGTCGTCTCGACTATCTAGTTCTTTCGCAAAATTACCTTCTATATTGGGTGAGTCAATAGCGACGTAATCATAAATAGTTTTGTCTTGGTTTTGCACTACTACTAAATTGGAGAGGTATGTTTCTAGTTCTTGGTTTTCGAAAAGTTGCATATCCCATTCTGACCCATCAACTTTTTCGTATTTAATTCCGTCAATCATCATTTCTTGTTTTACCTGATTAATTACTCTAATAGCTTCATCAATAACTTGTTGGGGATTGATAATGATATTTTTTATCATTTCAGCAGAGACAAGAACTTGATAAATAGTATCTCTAGTTAAATGAGTGTGAGCTTCTATTTTGCCAATGACATCTGGAATTGTAATGAGACTGTCTGAAATCATTTTTCCACTACTTTCTCTAACTGATGGCTCTATACCTTTTTCAAGATCAATTTTTTTGATGAAGGTCAATGTATTGGTAATTCGGGGAGACGTAATTGTGGAAGAGGCTAATGCTTTTGAGGATTTAAATACAAGGTCTTGGGTGGAGAGGGTGACGTGATAACTAGATTTATACTTAATGCGGTCCCAAATGGCTTTGAAGTTTGTGTCTAACTGATAATTTTTTTTGAGTTTGACCAGTTGTCTGTCTCGTTGATTTTTGATTCTACCCTCAAACTCCACTCCAGTTTCGGATTCTATCTCTGACTGGAGAGCTTTGGCAAAAGAATCATAACTTTCATTGGCGATAACTGTTAGAATATTAACCGATTCGTCTCTAACCCTTTCTCCTTTAGTATTAACTGGTAGTCGTAGGCCGCGGCCTATCTCTTGACGCTTTTTCATTTCAGAACTAGTTTCATTGATCGTACAAATCTGGAAGACATTAGGGTTGTCCCAACCTTCGCGTAGAGCAGAATGAGAAAAGATAAACCTGAGTGGAACTGTTGGATCAAGTAATTTTTCTTTTTCCCGCATGATCAAGCTATAGGCACTATCGTCTTGGATTGATTCTCCTTTGGTGTCCTCCCATTTACCTGATTTGTCGGCAGAAAAATAACCGTTGTGGAGAGTATCTACTTGGTAACTCAACAAACCTGCATAACGAGGTTTTTGGATTACTTGGTTATAAATTTCTTCAAACCATTTGGCAAACTTACCTTTGGTGGGAGTTCCGTCTGGTAAATATTCACGGTAGTTGGATACTTTATCGATAAAGAAAAGCGAAAGGACTTTAATTCCTAGATCTTTGAGCTTTCTCTCTTTGTCTAGATGGTTGATAATGGTGCGTTCGATTTGGTATTTAACTATTTCGTCATGAAGGCTTTCGTCTTTTTGTCCGACATACATTATCTTTCCATTGCTAAACTCTAGACATTGATTGGCTAAGTCTAGGCGGTCCACAATATAGTCTTGATAACTCTCTCTGTGGGTGAGGGTGTAGAGATCATCACCACCCGTAACCCTGACCACTTGTCTTTGGAGCCCGCGCTCGTCGTCTTTGTCTAGCTCTAAGTGAGCTACAATCCCATTTTTGCCTTTACTCTCTATTTTAAGTAGGTGTAGATAAGCGGAGCTAAAGGAGTCTTCGGACATGACGGAGTCGACCTCGATCTTTTTAACTAATCCTAGGTCGTAGGCTTTGACTGGATCTAGCTTGTAGAGGAGGTTGTAGGGATATTTGTGGGTAGCAGAGTAGCGGAGAGTACAGATAGGATTTAACCTGGAGATAGCTTTTTTACGAATCTCTGTTTCCATGTTTTGGGGCTCATCGAGAATGACAATGGGGTTGGTCTGCTGGATAAATTCGATAGGTACACCCCAGTCGGAATTTTGGTAGATGACATTGGGCTTGCCCCTAACTTCTTCCTTGTCTGCGAGCTTGGCGAATGAGTCAATGGTGATAATGAGGATTTGGAGGCTATTGTTGGTCGCGAACGCCCTGGCTTGACCACGCTTGCGCGGATTCCAAACATGGTAATCCATCTTTGGGTTACCGTAGATCGTGGCAAAGTGATCTTTGGTGATTTGGAGGTTTTTAATCACACCCTCTTTGATGGCAACGCTAGGCACGACGATAATAAATTTCTTGAATCCATAGGTTTTGTGGAGCTCGTGAATTGTGCGAAGGTAGACGTAAGTCTTGCCTGTGCCTGTCTCCATTTCGATGGTGAAGTTATTTCCTTCTTTCAGCGATCTGGTATTCCCCCCACCTTCTCCCCAACGAGCTGTTCCCCATTGAGCACTGCCCCAGCCACCACCACTTAATATTACTTCTGACTCAGGTAAGGTATTCCGTTTTTGTATTTGTTGAACGTTTTTAGCTAATTGCTCAGGGTTGATTTGAGGTTGATTCCCGACTGTCATGTTTCCGACAAAGCTCCCCTGTCCTTTTTGAGTTGTTTCTTTTACTACTGACAGCTCGTCTGATTCGAGTGTTTGGCCGGCGAAGACGTCGACAATTGCTTTAATGGCTTCGAGTTGATAATCTTGATTGGCATCGAATTGTAGTTTCATAACTATTTCTTACTATTAGCTTTTAGATATCTAATTATTTTCCTCTGGTGATTAACTAATCATTAACTAATCATTAACTAATGAATTTATAGCTAATCTACCGTCTTCCAGTATCCTGATTTTCTGTTGCCTTTATAGGTCAACTGTTTGCTTCTTCGTAACTCTTGGAGTAGATTTTGTACTTCTTTTCTGCTCAATTCTGGGAATATATCATTAATCTCGCCTACTGTCGCTTTCTTATCCCTTTTCAGGTGTTTCACTATTAACAACTTCCTTTCATCTCTACTGACCCCCTTGAGTCGAGTATATACTCCTGGTCTTTTGTCGTGTTGATAATACTCATGAGAGAGTATGTATTTTGTACCGCGGCCATGTCCTATTGGTTCAATAATTCCCCATTTAAGGAAATTGTTCTTAAACTTAATGTTACTTAGTTTTTGAGCTTTTCGGATGTTTTCGAGTTCAATTATTTCTTCCAATGTGAATTCATTTTTTTTCTCTTTAGATACTTTTTCTAGATATGAAATGAATTTGTTATCTTCGATCCTTGCGGGAATTTCAATAGCGACGGTACTAGCGTCTGTACCTGAAAATTGTGGCAGTCCTTTGCCATCCTTTAGGGTTTTGTCAAAAATATCATCTATTCCCTGTCCTGATCGTTCTACCAATCCTGTTTTTTCTAGAGTCTCTGCCAAAAGTCTATTTCTCCAGGCGGAGGCGTGAATTATGTTTTCTATTGTTACAGGAAATATCAAACCTCCTGGACTTATAATTTGAATAAATTCTTGTGATGCGTGAATAAAAATTGATCTATTGCTGTCTCGGTAATCTCTATGGGCAACGGCGTTTAGCACTGCCTCACGGACTGACTTTTCATCAAATGCCCAAATATCTTTTTGAATAAATCCTTCTTGGACAGGAAAACGAATATTTCTTGCATTTATTGCTTCCCACACATTATCAACAATTGTTAGAATTCCTTGTCTCCAGATTTTTCGATAATCATATGCAATCTGGTTGGGTTTTGCTCTCCATTCAAATATAATTTCTGCGCTGGGAAGAAACTGTTGTAGTGACTTCTCTTTACCTAATAGGATTAGAGCGGCATATGTTATGCCTTCTCGTCGCATTAGAGACAAATCCTCAAGAACTGCTTGTAGATCCTTTCTAAGGTAATCTTTCCTTTGAGATTTTATAGCCCACAATTTTCTGAGTCTTTCTATTGCGTTTTTATCTAAATCTATAAACTGTAGATTGGGTACTACGGTACTAGTGAACTCTTCAAATTCATTGAGGATTTGCTTAATGGTAATCTGGTCCATTTCTGCTAATGACTCTCCCACTCGCATTGGATATTTATATTTACCTGTCGACTGCACGATCTGTCCAACTGACCTTGAGGGAATGTGAAATACTAAAACTCTTCCCTGTGAATGGTTTATTTCTTCTATGTTTACTCGAATTTTAAGTTTCGAAAATATTTCATTTGGGATTTTATGTAATGTTCCATTGTATACATTGGTGCCACACGCCACCCCATCATTGCTAACTCCTAGAATTAGTTTCCCTCCACGTTCGTTGGCGATGGCAGCACAATAATCTGGTAGGTCTTTGTCTTCGTTAAAGCTATATTTTGCCTGCTTTAGTTCAAGGTTAGATCCTTCTGGGTTTTTTATCAATAATTCAAATTCTTCAATTGTCATACCACTGTAATCTCAATTTTTTCTTTTTCGGCTTTGAGAATTAGATTAGTTTTGAGTTGGTCATTTCCGGCGAGACTGGAATCGAGGAAGATGAGTTTTTGAGGTTTGAGCTTGAGGATTGATGACCAGATTTCTTCGGTCATTTCTTTGGCGAGACAAATGATGAGTGAGCTGTCGTTAATGCTCCAATACTCCCCTACTTTTGCTCGTTTGGCGGTGGGCTCGACCCCACTTTTGACCATGAGTTCAAGAAGAAGATCTTCTTCGCCTACCCCATCTTTAACTACGTTTTGCATGAGTTCCATTTGTTTCTGCAGTTTGGCTGGATCCTTGATGGTGCTGTCCCATATTTTGAGGTTCGTACCACCTATTTTAAGGACTTTGAAACCGATATCACCCTTTTCGATTTTTTTGCCTGCGCGCCGGATGCGTTCCTTGGCAATATCAGAGATTGTTTTATATCCGGCTTTGTAAGCTTCACTACTTTCTTCTGTATTTTCGTCTATTTGTACGCAAATCCACTTGCGATTACCACCATCTACTGTATTCAAATCCATGACAGCATGTGCTGTCGTTCCAGAGCCGGCGAAAAAGTCAAGAATTACATCATTGTCAAATTTAAAATAACTCATTAATTGCTTAATTAAAGATACGGATTTGGGAAACTCGAAATAATTACTTAGTGAAAGATTCGCCAAATCATTACTTCCCCTATTGTTGTCTAATATCAATGACGTAATTTTTGTAAAGGTAAGTTTCTCTATTTGTGGATTGAATTTATCATTCTCAAAATATATTTTTATAATAGTTCCATTAATTTTTGCCGTAGTAGGATTACAGTTGTTATCGAAAAAATTCCGCATGTCATTTGAACTTCTCCATCGGGCTTTTAGTCGAACATCTTTGGCTAATTTTCCTTCCTTAACATAGATTGGATCTAGGTTTTCAATGTTTTCACTTCCACCAACGACCTTTCTTGTTTCTGCATATTTACCATCTTTTATACCCCGGCATTCTAAACCCATTGGGAAAGTAATAATGGGCATGGTCTGATAATTATTACCAACTGTTCCTCTGGAAATTGTAGTTTTGATCGTGCCATCTACTTGTAGTTTTTCTTGAGTTTTTGCATACACTATGATGTACTCGTGTTTAGAAACTGTATTATTTGAAGCAATTTCGCTGGTTCTGTTTACAGCAATTTGTAGTACGAAGTTTTCCTCGCCGAAGATTTCGTTCATGATTAGGCGGAGATTGTGGACTTCGTTGTCGTCGATGGAGACAAAAATAACACCATCGTCGCGGAGAAGGTTCCGGGCGAGATAGAGGCGAGAATACATCATGCTTAACCAGTTGCTATGGTAGTGACCACTATCTTTGGTATTCTTCTGCAGAGCAGTTTGGGAGGTTAGGTAGCCTGCCTCGTTCCTTTTGCCAGACTCTCGATCATAATCTTCTTTATCTTGCTGAAAGTGATCATTGTAGACAAAATCGTTACCGGTATTGTAGGGAGGATCGATATAGATCATCTTGATTTTGCCGTAGTAGGCGCGCTGGAGGATCTTGAGCGCGTCAAGGTTGTCGCCTTCGATGAAAAGGTTGTCAGTCGTGTCAAAATTGACTGATTCGACGCGAGCTGGGTGTAGGGTTTTGGTAATAGTTGATTGAATTACACTAAAAACGTTGCTTTTACCTTTCCAGGTTAGTCCATAGGTTTCGCCAAGTTCAATAATACTCTTGAGATTGGCTTTGAGTTTGACTGGGTCGATTTGACCTTCAGTAAAGACCTGAGGAAAGTCTTGTTTCAATCGACCGATAAATTCATCTTGAGGAAAATATGATTGGCCATCTAACTTTGAGTAATCTGTATGTGTTTTGCTTGTCATAAATACATTTTACTCTTTTCTAGATCTGGAGACAATGAGTTATTTGTATGCGCCCTGGCGATGTTTGACTTTGAGGATGAGGATGATCAATTGAGTGTGATAGATTTTATAAATGATGCGGTAAGGAGGGATTTTAATTTTGTACTGACCTAGGAGTTCTCCTTTGAGCTTTACTCCCATGAGGGGATCTAGAGCAAGTTGAAAAATTATTTTATCAATTTTACTTTTTACTTTTGACGGTAACTTTTTTAATTGCTTTTTTGCCTCGTGACTGATCTCTATGTTGTATGACATATTTACCCCCCCTCTCTGCCACAATTAAACCCTCTTCTTTTAGATAATCATCAAATGAGGTGTAGTCTGACATATCTCCTGATGCTACGTCTCTATCTGCTTTGGCAGCTAGCTCTGGTAGATCTGGATCTTCGACTAATGCTTCTATTGTTTCTCGCATATCTTCGTAATCGTTGATTGAAGCGAGAATGGCCTTGGCTTTGCCGTTTTCCGTAAGGATGTAGTGTTGTCCTTTTTTTTGCACGGCATCAATTAACTCAAAGATACGACGACGAGCTTCGGTAGTAGAGATGATGTTTTTTAGATTAGTCATAGATGTACGTTATCATGTACATGTAGCTCATGTCAAGTGTCCGTGCTCGCGAAAGCTATAGACTCCGGTCGTGGTGAGAATTAAATGGTCTAGGAGTGGGATACCTAGGAGTTCACCTACCTCTGCCAATCTTTTGGTCATGGCCAGATCGTCCTCGGACGGAGCGAGGTCGCCAGAGGGATGGTTGTGAGCGACCAGAATGGAGGCTGCCAGATGAGTGATCGCTGGGTGATATACCTCGCGTGGGTGGGTGAGCGAACGAGTGAGAGTACCGATTGAAATCGTTTCTTGATGCACTAGCTCGTGGCGAGCGTTAAGGTAGATGGCAATGAACTGCTCGCGGGAGCTGTGGCGCATTTTGTCGAGGTATGGGAGCGCATCGGTGGGTGACTGGATATGGTGAATTGATTGGTTCCCTATTCTCCTGGAGATCTCGATAGCAGCCAGGATACTGGCTATTTTGGCGGTGTCGATACCTTTGATCGACGAGAGATCTTCGCGCGTGAGCTTGGTCAAGTTGGGGAATTGCTTGGTTATGCTCTCGGCTATCTGGAGCGCTGAGTGGCCGGCGCGACCAGTGCGGAGGAGGATGGCGAGGAGCTCGGCATCGGAGAGCGCGGCGGGGCCACGCTCGAGCATTTTCTCACGGGGGCGGAGGTGGAGGGGTAAACTCTTGATGTTGGGCATTAGTTAAAGTTTAGCAAATTATTTTGTGACCATTTTACCGGCGCCGGTAAAATGGTTTTTGACGGGTAGATTCACTCCATTTTGTCAATTAGGCGTGAATTTGTGTCACTTTTAGGGTAAATTCACGTTTTTATGATGTATTTTGATATACTTGGATCATTTTACTGATGCCGGTAATATGATCATAAGGCGATACCTTGCTCGGTGAAGACAAAGAGTAATTTGCGGCGACCGCCATAGTTTGAGTACTCATCCCTAGTTAGTTGAAAGCAAAATTCTTCTGGAAAGCGGTCAAGGTTTCGCTTGACTGCTTGATTTAAGCGCATGGTGCTTGTGTTGTATAAGATAGCTAGATCCTCATCGAGCATGACCTGAACACCGCGGATCGTGTAAATATGTGAATGGAGATTGTCTGTGACTATGGGCAAGTTAGTCATGGTTTGCGGGGATACCGCTCGGATAACAGTGTTCTTTGAAGTCACATTTGGCGCAGATGGAGAGATCGGGGGTGCGGGGGAAGTGGAGGGCGCGGATCTCGGCCATAGCTTCGTGAATCGTAGATTTGAGACTTTCTACGTCGGCGTCACTGATTGTGAAGTGATGCTGGCCTGATTTGCCAGAATCGGATGGAGACTGGACAAAATCGAGCTCGGCCTCCCCAAACTTGAAGTTGAGACGGTTGTCGAGGTCGATCAGGAGTTTGTAGAACACGAGCTGGCGGTGCAGGTCGCCGCGGGAGTCTTGGGTTGTGCCCATGATCTGTCCTTGGGTTTTGGGTTTCCCCGTTTTGTAGTCCACGACGCGGACTGTGCGAGCTTCTTTATCCAACCATTCGATGCGATCGAGCTTGCCGGTTAAGGTAATATCTCCTAATTGCACTTTGGAAAAGTTTTCGAGGAGGAGCGGGGTGGTAAAGTCGGCTTCAAAATATTGATAATATGCAGTGAGAACTTTGATCCCCTGCTCCAGCCGCTTGTGATACTCCTCCTTTGTCATGATTTGTTTGGCGAGCGCCACTTTGAATGAAGAAAGTAGGACATCTATAGGTGGCAGAGATCCAGTATCCATAAACTGCCGGAGGAATGATTCGAGACCAGCGTGCACCGCAGTACCAAAAGTCAGGTATCCTGCTTTGGCACGCGGGACTTTGAGTAAGTTATTTAATTTGAATAAATACGGACACTGTAAATAAGAATTGAGCGCGGTGGCGGAGAGCGCGAAATCGTCGACGATATTTTGAAGGAAGGCTTGCTCCTCCGCGCCCAAAGCTGTCGCATTGAGGCGGGCAGGCGTCTTTAGTAATTTTTCGAGATGACCCGCCACCTCGGCTTCGGTTTGTGTGGTATCTACAGGATGGAGACAATCGGGAGTAATCTCGGTCAGAAATAGTGAGGGTGTGGCCTGCCGCACCTTGCCATAGGCAGAGTAACCAAGCGCATAGGAAATGGTCAAGGTTGTTTTGGCGCGGGTCAGGGCGACGTAGAAAAGACGGCGCTCGTCCTCGAAGTTGCGAGCATTTAATTCTTCTTTTTCAAGCATGGCACCAGTTATGGGGAGGATACTGGCGGGGAGTTTGATCAGATCACGAACAGCGTTGTTGCCCCAGGCACCATCCACCACTTTGTAGAGGAAGACGTGCTCCCACTCTAGCCCCTTGGCGGAGTGAGCGGTCGTTAGAACAATTGCTTGATCACGGGGGGCAAACTGTGTCTCTTCGAGGCGGAGGCCGTGCGTTTGCATGAGCTCAATATTTTCCAAGTAGGTTTTGAGGTTGAGAGAGTGGTCAAGGCTATTCATTTGTTTGGCTGAAGCAAACAGAGTGTTGAGACGAGTAATCCGATTGTGAGCGTCTGGTTCGTGTAAAACCCAATTGAGATAGCCAGACTCGTTCAAGACTTTTTCGAAAAATTCTACAAAGGTCGAGTTGGCATCGATCCCCTGCCAAGCGGAAAGTTTGTCTAGGACCGCCAAAATCTCCACTTTTGTTTTGAGCTCGAGAGTATCGAGCAAGCCAGGGTCAGCGACAATATCGAAGAGGGTGGCTTTGTGATCGGAAGCTGCACGAGAAATCTTTAAGACGTCGAGCGGGTCAACGTGGAAAATATCGTAGTGCAAAATGGTGAAGAGGTTGAGATCGTCTTCTTTGGTACGGAGATCATAAATGACCCGGAGGATTTTGAGGAAATCGTAAACGCAGTGGAGGAAGCTAAAGTTTTTGGATGGCCTGTGCAAGATAGACACCTTCCGCAGTGGAGGAGTTAACAGTGGCCATGTTGAGTGGATCACCGGCGGCTTGGGAGATGGCCGTTAGGTGCGGATCTAAATTGGGAACAACGTCACTAATGCGAGAAGAGTTGTGTTTGATCACACTCTCTGCCGCGTCGAGAATAATTTGAGTGGAGCGATAATTGGCAGATAGAGTGATGACACTGGCAGATGGATACTGTTTGAAGAAGCCGAGCATATTTTCGATCGAAGCGCCCTGGAAACGGTAGATAGATTGGTCGGGATCCCCGACTACAAAAATATTGGCTTGGTCGCCCCAAAAACTGGTGAGCAACTGAAGGAGCTCGTTTTGCGCGGAGTTGGTGTCCTGGTACTCGTCCACGAGGAAATACTGGAAACGCTCCTGGTAGGTACGTAGAAATTCGTCATTATTGGAGAAGGCGTCGCGGACAAAATTGATCATGTCCTCGAAATCGAAAGTTTGATTCTCGGTAAGCGCCTTTTGGTAGCCACGATAAAGGATGGACAGCTCGCGGTTTTTGGCGAGATTCTTGGCCACAACTTTTGCGACAGATGGGGCGAGATCACTAGAGTCAAAATCGGCCTGTTCGGAGGCTAAGAGCTTATCAAACCTGTCAGGGCTGATACCTTCCCTCTTGAGATTGCTGATCGCCGCAAGGATCGCTTTGACGTAGTGATAGGGAGCGTTGACCGGGCGCAAATCGGAGAGATGGGAGGTGCTGATGAGACCATAGATCAGTTTAAATTTTTCTAGTTCGGACAGGGGTTCGGAAGCGGGATCGAGGGTAAAATCGGCGGGATTCTGCCGGATTACCTCGGCGCAGAAACTATGGAAAGTGGAGATGGTGACGTCGTAGGCCGCGGGGCCGATCAGAGCGATAAGACGGTTCTTCATGGCTCGGGCACCAGACTCGGTGTAGGTCAGGGCCAAAATGGAGGAGGGCCGAGTGTCGGTTTTTAAGAGAATGTTGGCGATACGGAGCGCGAGAGTTTGAGTCTTGCCGGTGCCCGGGCCAGCGACAACCATTACGGGTCCGTCGATGGTGTCGACGGCCTTTTTCTGCTCAGCGTTCAAGGCCTTGTAGGCTTTGGCGAATTCTTTGGTTGATTTGGTCATTTATTTTTCCCACTTCGCCTCTGGCTTCGCAGGGACACGGTCGAGTAATTTTTTATCTTCATTATTGTCTGCCAGTTCGCGGGAGGAGCTTAATTTTTGGCCGATTTGATTGAAATGGGATTGGACATCGCTAAATTTGTTGTAGGCGTTGGTGAGGTGAGCACCGAGCGTGGTCAAGCCACCCGTGGTTTTGCTAAAGTCTTTTTGCACGCCGCGCAAGAGTTTAAAGACTTCTTTGGCATGAGCCTCGATCTTTTTCCCTTCGAAAGATAAGAGAATAGTTTGGAGGGCGGCATAGAGCGTGTTGGGGGAGACGGGATAGACGCGCGAACTCCTGGCAAACTCCATCAACTCATCATCCACCGCCACCTCGTAAAAGACCGATTCGGAGGGGATATACATGAGGGCAAAGTCGAGAGTATTCTCCTGCGGCAAGATATATTTCTGGGAAATTGCGCTCACGTGGGCACGGATATCGCGGGTAAAAGTTTTGCGCAGACTATCTTGCTCGACAGGCACAATAGTAGAGACAAGCTTTTGGAAGTTTTCCATGGGGAACTTGGAGTCGATAGGTAAGAGTCCTGCATCGGTCTTGACTACGGCGTCGACTTTGTCCCCTGACTTAAAGGTGTATTGGAGTTGATAAGAACTCTTGGGGAAAATCTGACTAATCAAGTCTTTGAGGACCATCTCACCAATGTTGCCGCGCAGTTTGGGGGACCTTAAATAGTCGTGGAGATCTTTCATGCTACGGCTAACCTCAGAGAAAGCCCCGGCTTCGCGCTTGAGGTCCCCGATCACCTGTGTGGCATGGATCAAGCGATCGTTAATATCTTTGGTGGTTGCAGAGAGCGAGGTGTTGATGGTGTCTTTGGTCAAGTCAACCGAGGAGCGCAGAGACTTGAGATCGTCACGAAAGAGCTTGAGGACAAAAAACATAAAGAGCAAAAGAGCGAAAACAATGATGAGGGTGAGAGTGGTGACTTCCATACTGTTATTATAGCTGTATATGCGATGGATACCAAAGATCATTAGTTTGGTGACTTTGTGGGGAGCCACCGCTCTCGTGATTATCTATGTGGAGCCAGAACTCCTAAAAGATATTGTCTTGCCAGGAAGCTATCTCCCCTTTTGGTTACTCCTCTCCTTTACCCTGTGGTATACCCTATCAATTATTTTGCATGGGATGATGAAGGGGTTACTCATCTCGGCGACTATCATCGGAGGATTAATTTTGTCGGCTATGGGAGTAATGCACTGGGGACTTTTAATTGTTTTACTCTTGACTTTAGCTATTGAAAGTTGGTATATCTATAAGAAGCGATGAAAAAATCAATGAAAGTAATGAATAAACAAATTGAAGTGCAGGTTTATAAAATCCTGTATCAAGTTTTGGCTGACGCTAAGAGTGAGGAGGGAATAGAAATTATTCTGGCTGCACTGATGAGTGAGGGTGAGATCTCGGCGGTCGCCAAACGCTTGGCGATTGCAGTATTTTTGGATAAGGGACAGTCATACGAACATATCAAAGATGTGCTTAAAGTTTCCACAGCCACGATCGCCTCGGTGGCGGAGGGAATGAATCAGCGCGGGATCCAGATGGCACTACAGAGAGTCAAGGCTGAGGAATGGGCGGATGTGTGGAGCATAAGGCTATCGAGGGCACTAGAGAAATTGATGAAGTAGGTCCTGGTATCCCCCTTCGCCAAGGCTACGGAGGGATTGCACAAATTTTGAATTTTGCCTGGTAGAGTTTATACTAGGTTCATGAGTAAAAAGTACTATTTGACGACTACGTCGCCCTATGTTAACTCGGATCCCCACATTGGTTTCGCACTCGAGATTATCCAAGCAGACGTCCTGGCTAGATATCACCGAGCAGTGGGAGATGAGGTATTCTTTAATACTGGAACGGATGAACATGGGAAGAAGATTTATGAAAAGGCACTAGAGGCGGGGAAAGATCCACAAGCGTATGTGGATGAATTTGCAGCCAAGTTTGGTGAGTTGAAGAAAGCACTCAACCTCTCTTATAACAGTTTTTGGCGTTCGACAAATGCGGAACATATTGTGGCGGCACAAGAAATGTGGCGAAGGGTAGATGCAGCTGGATATATCGAAAAGGGAATTTATCGAGCCAAGTATTGTGTAGGGTGTGAGATGGAAAAACAAGATTCTGATCTCGTGGAGGGAAAGTGCCCGCTTCATCCCAATAAGGAAATCGAGTTGATTGAAGAAGAGAACTATTTTTTCAAATTCTCAAAATTGGGGGGTAAGCTACTCTCACACTATGATAAGTATCCTGATTTTGTGCTACCTGCCCATAGACAAAAAGAGATTAGGAATTTTGTAGAGTCGGAGTTGACTGACTTTAGTATTTCCCGACTAGCGGAGAAAATGCCCTGGGGAGTAGGCGTACCAAATGATCCAAAACACGTTATGTACGTTTGGTTTGATGCCCTCACCTATTACATTTCGGCCCTCGGCTGGCCATCCTACGCCAAGGCTACGGATGGCAAGCCCAATAAGTTTGAGGAGTTTTGGGGGACAGTAGAGAAACCAAACGCAGTACAGGTATGTGGAAAAGATAATTTGCGTCAACAAACTGCGATGTGGCAGGCGATGTTGATTGCTGCGGGTTTGCCACCTACGAGACAAGTCCATGTACACGGGTTTATTAATTCTGGCGGGCAAAAAATGAGCAAGTCACTCGGGAATGTGGTGAATCCGATGGAGTATAGCGAAAAATATGGGACCGATGCTCTGCGTTATTATTTGCTTGCCAAGGTGGCACCGGCGGAAGACTCTGACTTTACACGCGAAAAATTTGAAGAGGCGTATCAAGCCGATCTGGCGAATGGACTGGGAAATTTGGTGGCGCGGGTAGGGGCGATGGCGGAGGGGAATATATTCTCAAATCATAAATTCTCCAATTCTCAAATTAGTAATGATGTGGGAAGAGGATTAGCTAATTATCAATTTGACGTGGCGATGGGGACAATCTGGAGCAAGATTAAAAAGAGTGACCAGTTTGTGTCCGAGAAACGAGTGTGGGAACTAAAAGACAAGGAAAGGGAGGAGGCTTTGAGTTGGTTGGTTGGGGAGATCCGACAGATCGCAGTCGACCTCTTACCCTTTATGCCCGAGACGGCGGAGAAAATAAGTCGACAATTTGGAGGAGAAACAATTGCGAAGTCGGCTCCCCTGTTCCCTAGATTAAGCTAGAATATAATCATGCTGATTGATACGCATGCACACTTGTGGTGGCCTAGTTATGAGAGTGATTTAGAGCAGGTTATGGAAAGGGCGAAGGCGGCGGGAGTGGAGAAAATAATAGTCCCAGGAACGAGCGTGGAATCTAGCAAACAAGCAGTGGAGCTGGCTAACAAATATTCTGGGTTGATCTATGCGGCCGTGGGAGTACATCCCGAAGAAGTTGTCACTTCTTCGGGAAATTCCAAATCACAAATTCCAAATTCCAAACAAATCCAAAATTTAGAAATACTAATCGAGAAAAACAGAGCGTTAGTAGTGGCGGTGGGAGAAGTGGGAATTGATTTGTATACCGAAGAATTAAGAGAAAAATTAAGTGAGCAAAAAGAATTATTGAGAGTGCAGTGCGAGCTGGCGGTCGAGATGGACTTACCAATCATCGTCCACACGCGGCAGAGTTTGGGGGAAACGTTAGCGGTATTCGATAAACTACCCAAGATGCCCCGAGGACAGTTCCATTGTTTCTCGCATGATGAGGTGGGGTTAAAAGAAGTGCTCTCGCGCGGATTCTACGTTAGTTTTTGTGGGAACGTGAGTTGGAGCAAGCGAGTGAAAAAATGTTAGAATGCTGGCCACTCTCCAGGCAGAATTGCGCGGAGTGCCAGGAGAGCAATTGGCGAGGGATACAACTGTTAACACACATCGGCTTTTTAAATTATGAAAAACTTGCGGAAATGGATTACTAGACATCCAAGACGGACCAAGCGAGCGCTCGAGATCTTGCCGGGTTTTGTGTCGTGGTTCCTGATCCTATTTCCTGTATGGGGATCCTTCCTGATTCCAGAGATTGTGGCGTATTATATTATTGGATTTTCGGTATATTGGTTCTACCGTTCGATCACGACTGCAGTCCTGGCGATCCTGGGGTACTTTAAGCTCAAAACCTTTCAACTTTATGATTGGATGGGGGATGTGCGCAACTTCCCCGATTGGAGTCGAGTACACCATATTATTGTGATCCCCACCTACAAAGAACCCCTCCAAACACTCCGACGCACCCTGGATAAACTGAAAGAACAAAGTTTCCCGATCAAGCACATCCACATCATGCTCTCATTTGAAGAGAGAGAAAAAGAAGAGGCTCAAGAGAAAGCTAAGTTATTAACGGATGAATACGAGCAAGTTTTTGGCCATTTATGGATTACTTATCACCCTGATTTGCCCGGAGAGGTAAAGGGGAAGTCATCTAATACAAGCTGGGGAGCGAAGGAGGCAAAACGGTTGTTGATTGATCAGGACGGCGTCAATATCGATTATGTGACGATCACGAGTGAGGATGCTGACGCACTCTTGCACCCCTCATATTTTGCGTGTTTGACATATCACTTTTTGGATAACCCTGCCCGCTATACGACGATTTGGCAGGCAGTTTTATTGTTTTACAACAACATTTGGCGAGTTCCTCTGTTTGTCCGAGTATTTTCTTCTTCGGCCTCGGTGGCACAGCTGGCGATTGTGACTAGACGAGATAGGCTAATCAATTTCTCGACATATACTGCGAGCTTGAAGATGATTGATGCCATAGGTTACTGGGATACTGATGTGATTCCTGAAGATTGGCGATTATTTTTCAAGGCTTTTTTTGCGCTCGAGGGCAAGGTGAGTGTCGAGCCGATCTTCTTGCCGATTATGGCGGATGCAGCTGAAGCCAGCGGGGTCTGGAAAACATATAGTAGTCAATATGAGCAGGTAAAGAGATGGGCTTGGGGAGTGTCAGATACGCCGTATGTGATCTCGAGATGGGTGATGGCGGAGTCAATCCCCTTTTGGGAGAAAACAATCAGGGTGCTACGGGTACTGGAGGATCATTTTTTGTGGCCCGTCAACTGGTTTGCCATTACCATTGGAGCACTACTACCCCCACTGCTGAACCAAAACTTTTCACGTACCATGATCGGGAAAACACTACCCCATTGGAGTTTATAACGTTGCCAATTGTGGGATTCTTTTTCTCGGCGCTCCCTGGAATTGATGCACATACTAGACTAATGCTTGGGAAATATATTGAGTACAAGGTGACTGAGAAAGTTTCACCAAAAGATGTAAAATAGAGATATGGGGAAATGGATAAAGGCGATACACGAGTGGGGTAACCGACATGAGTGGATTCTGTTGTTGATTGTGGTGATCTTGGTGCTGCGTGCTCCTAGCTTGATCATGCCCCATTACTACGGAGATGAGGAGATCTATTTTGTGATGGGAAGAGCATGGAGGAGTGGGGTGCCCCTATACCAAGCCATGTTTGACCACAAACCACCACTCATTTATATCTTGGCTGGTCTTGCCCCCCAGATGCTAGCATTTAGGGGCTTGTTGGCTGGAATGATGATTCTCCATACTGTCTTGTTTTGGGAACTGGCCAAGCGTTTTTGGCAAAAAACTCGACCCTTCATGGCGTATGTGAGCTCGGCGATTTTTGTGTTGCTGACTACTCTGCCCACCCTAGAGGGATTGACCGTTAATGCTGAACTTCTCATGATGGTGCCGGTTACGGCAGGAGTCTTGCTTCTTTGGAACACTAAACAGAATGAATGGAAAAAATATGGACTGGCGGGATTACTCCTGGGGCTTGGATGGTTGTACAAGATCCCGGTGGCGGCAGATGCTGGTGCTATTGGTTTGTTTTTCTTGGTCTTTAAGCAGGAGAGTTTCAAAAATAGTTTGAAGGCAATATTTTCGAAATCGATGATGACATATATCTTGGGGTTTGTGACGCCACTGGCTATGACTTTTGGGTATTATTATCTCAAGGGTCATGGGGCGAGTTATCTCGATACAGTCTTAACGATGAATCTAGGATATGTGTCTTCGTGGTCCACCAGTGCCTATACATTTAATCCATTCAAAAGTGGACTGGTAGTCAGAGGCACAATTTTGGCATTGATGACATTGGGATTATATCTAGTTAGAAAAAAACTAGATAAATCACTGGTATTTTCTTTGTTGTGGCTATCTTTCGCACTATTTGGGGCGCTATTGTCAGCAAGACCCTACCCTCACTATCTCCAAGAACCAGTTGTGCCATTTGCTTTGTTGTTGCCCTATATTTTCGTGGCCGAGTCGCTACTGGCGTGGATATTTATTGGTAGCGTGGCGGGCATATTGATACTAATGCAGAGACAGATCAAGTTTTGGGGATACCCAACCATCAGTGTATACCAGACTTTTTGGCAGTATATGACACGCCAGATAGGGAGCGAGGAATACTTGGCTACCATGTCCATGATTTGAAAAAAGAAAATTATGTAATAGAACAACTTCAAAAGAGCCAGCCAAAATATATTGTGAAGTTGCCAGGAAGCGAGGAGTTTGCTCAACTAGATGAACTGATTGAGAGAGAGTATACACTAGTCAACAATACAATGGGGGCGGAGATTTTTATCCGATTGTAGAGAACCACATGAAGACACCTAAACTAACTTTTAACATTTCTGAGACGGCGGAGATTCTGGTGCCGGATAAATTGGGGAGAACTAGCTATTTTGTGGGGCTCATGATTGGCGTGATAATGACAATCTTGATTACCATCCTGATATCTAGATTACCTGCCGTAGTCCCGATGTATTTTACGTTGCCGTGGGGAGAAGCAAGACTCACAAGCCGCGTGATGTTATATCTTCTCCCAGCCCTAGCTTTACTAATTTTGATGGTTAATTTGAGTTTGGGGAGAGTGGCGAGCAAACTGTCTTTGTTGTTACCGAGGGTATTGGCTGTGGGGACAGCAATAACTGCGGGAATGTTGTTGTTGGCATTAGTTGGAATTGTCCAGTCATTGACTTTATGATGGCACAATTGGTTTTCCTGCCATTTGTGGTTGCGATGCTTATCTCCTTGGCGGTCACACTGCTCACGATTACGGTTTATCGAGGTCTTGGGCTCATCGATAAATCAACTAAGCAAGATCACCCCAAACATATCCACATTAAACCAGTCCCTCGGGGGGGAGGGATCCCGATACTGGTGGCGATGATTTTTGCCACGCTTATGTTTGTCAAGATGGACAGTCAGTTGGCGGGGATATTGTTGGGGGGGATGATTTTGATGATTGCGGGGGTGATAGATGATCTGCTTGATATCTCGCCCTATATCCGACTAGTGCTTGGACTACTGGCGGCGATGATTGTCGTGATGTCAGGGACTCTGATCACTTTTGTGAGTAACCCGTTTGGGTCGGGGGTGCTGCAATTTGATGCCAAACTGGTGGGGGATATGCTCACGGTGTTGTGGATCATGTGGGGGATGAATTTCGTCGTTTAATGTTTATCCCCAAAAAATAATGCCGGGATGGGGAGGGGGGGCACTGGCGGGATATTTCTTGGCAGTCCTGTCGATTTTGTCGGGAGCCAAGGTGGCAACTGCGATGATAGTTTTGGGAGTGCCACTCATGGATGTCGTATATGTAATCTTGCGGAGAATGGCATCTGGGAAGTCGCCAGTATGGGGAGATACCAATCATCTACATCACCAGCTCTTGCGTCTGGGGTGGAGCAAGCGACAAGTAGCTGGACTCTACTGGGCGATGAGCGCAATCTTGGGCGCCATTGCCCTGCAATTGAATAGCCAGATGAAAATCTATACAATGCTGTTAATTGCAATTGCTGTTGGAGGAGTGTTATTGTGGATCAACTTGTTCTTGTCCTCAAATCAATCCGAGTAACCCAGTGGATAAAGAATGTGGTGGTGTTTGCACCAATTATTTTCTCGGGATTTTTGTTTGTACCTGGATATTTTACGCGAGTTGTTTGGGCTTTCATCTTGTTTTGTCTGCTAAGTTCTGCGATATATTTGTTTAATGATATTATCGACATCCCAAGTGATCGGTTGCACCCCTTTAAAAAAAGGCGCCCGATTGCTAGTGGGGCATTACCACTGGAGCTGGCGGTGTTCCTCTTTATACTCCTCTCTGCCATCTCACTGTGGCTAGGATTTGCAACCTCAACCTTCTTCTTTGCCACGATGGGAGCGTATTTTATTATTAATATTTTGTATACTTTGTGGTGGAAACGGATCTCGATCCTCGACGTGTTTGTGATTGCTGCGGGGTTTGTAATCCGGGTTTATGCAGGATCTTTTGTGATCAATGTCCACATGGATGTGTGGTTTCTACTGACGGTGATCTCGGCTTCACTATTTTTGGCGGTAGGGAAGAGGCGGAGTGAGATGACACTGCTTTCAGGATCAAAAATAGAGGCCAAGGAAACACGCCCCACGCTGATGCATTACACACCTGGCCTACTGGATGCTTATACATCGATGTTTGCCAATACTACATGGCTCACATATGCCTTGTTTTCTTTTTTACACCCGCCATTTACGGCTGAGGGGAGAGTTCTCAAACTATTTTCGTTACTCCCGCGCACTTTGCTAGTGGATAAATGGTTGATGGGAACTGTACCCATCGTGATTTTTGGAGTAATGCGATATATGCTCTTAATTTATGAAAAAAATGAAGGAGAGTCACCACACAAGGTCATTATGACTGACAAACCACTGTTGCTCACAGTCATGATTTGGGGAGTAATGGTAATTGCGATTTTGTACTTTAATTAACAACTGTCACATATTTCCCGGAAACCCAACCAGGGCTACCCTCAAACTCAACTTGGTGCCAGCCTAGGTCGGTACTTTCACCTAGATACTTAAGTTTTTCACCGGTATTGGCTTTACCTAGTTCGTCAGAGGTACCTGAGGCTTCTTGGCGAACACGTAACCACCCGGTCTCGGTTTCACCAATGAGAACATAGGGCTTGGCCAGACTAATTCCCACAGAAGCACTGGGGATTGGGGTGGTGGATGATGGGGGGGATGATGAGGGAGAGGGACTGGAGGATGAGGCAGTGGCTGGGGTAGCGGAGGCCAGGGTGATGGTTGCACTAGCGAGTTTGAAGTTGATGATCAAGTTATAGCCTTTGACGGTAGTGACGGATAATTCCTGGGAGATATATCCGGGAGAACTCACCAAAAGAGAGTGAGCTCCGGGAGTG
>Ga0075703_101_pt1 | contig 17900 bp, 29 predicted proteins | sample RifGroA2_FD_67734 | JGI IMG/M metagenome (GOLD analysis project Ga0075703, IMG submission 67734) | Microgenomates bacterium GW2011_GWA2_46_7
CTGGAAACCCGACTCAAGCGTAGCATTGTCACTAAGCAAAATTTCCTCAAGTAATTTAAATTATTGTAAGGGTGATTTGTGTAGATAGGTCATAATCTGTCCGCGCTCGAATGTTTTCATGTTTTAAAACATAGTAACATTGCTTTCACGCTATTTTCCGTTCCCACTTGACTTTCTCTCTCTCTCTCGATAATCCTCTTTAGATTAATATATTGGAGAAATATTATGTCAGAAATAAATAAGGAGAGTAACACATATTCTTTCCAAGAGCTCCTTGCAAGTTGTAACACTGTCGAAGATATATATAGGTTATATTTTGATTTACCTAAATATACCGCAAGAACCGAGCCTAGAAGTGTTTTACTCGGACAACTTGGTCAAAGAGCTTCCAATATGCCTGTTGAAAGCAACGATAGAGGTATACATCTTCAATTGCTATCGACTTTAGCAACTACTCTCGAAACATCTCGACTCGCAGACTCTTCAATAAATATGCGTGGCTAGCTGCAGATCTTGCTCTCACCCTCAGTAATGGAGTACAATACACCTTACCTCATTTAGTGAGTCAATTAATTGTTACTCAAGTTCCCTAACTTGTTTATTGGAATTTGATTATTGGAACTTAACCGCATATGGCTATCGTCAAAACGCAAGATCGCGAACTCGCGATGGATAAAATCAGGAATATTGGGATTATTGCCCACATCGATGCCGGCAAAACGACGACCAGTGAACGAATACTTTTCTATACAGGTAAGTCCTACAAAATCGGAGATATTGATGAAGGCAATACTCAGATGGACTGGATGGAGCAGGAGAAAGAGCGCGGAATCACAATTGTCTCTGCTGCCACCACTACCTTTTGGACACCCAAACTTCCCAAATCTCTCTATACCGATCAACACCGTATCAATCTGATCGATACTCCCGGACACGTCGACTTCACCGCCGAGGTAGAGCGGAGTCTCCGTGTTCTTGATGGTGGCGTAACTGTTCTCGATGCTGAAGAGGGTGTCCAATCACAATCTGAAACAGTCTGGCGCCAAGCCGATAAGTACAAAGTTCCCCGCATTTGTTTCGTCAATAAGATGGACAAAATGGGCGCCGATTTCAAACACACACTCCATGATGTCGAAGAAAAACTGGGAGCTCACACTGCAATCGTGACTTACCCAATTGGTGCCGAAAACTCTTTTAAGGGTGTCATCATGCTCCTGGAAGAGCAATCAGTGATTTGGTCAGGAGATGATACTGGAGCCAAATACGAAGTAGGAGATATCCCTGCCGATATGGTTGAGGAAGTGGCCAAAGAACGCGCTCACCTCATTGAGCAAATTTGTGAGACCGATGATGTCTTACTAGAGAAATACCTAAACGGTGAAGTTCCAACCTTGATCGAACTGAAAAAAGCGCTCCGCGCCGCCACAATTGCTTACAAACTAGTTCCCATGTACTGTGGCACCAGTCTGCGCAACAAGGGCGTACAACCCCTCCTCGACGGTATTGTCGATTATCTTCCCTCTCCGCTCGATGTTCCTCCCGCCGAAGGCAAAGTTCCTGGCTCTGATGAGGTAGTTATCCGTCGCCCCGACACCAAAGAACCCTTTGCTGGACTCTCTTTTAAGATTCAGGCTGATCCCCACATTGGCAAGCTTACTTATGTCCGCCTCTATTCAGGGCGTATCGATTCTGGTAGCTATATTTACAACGCTACTCGCGATAAAACTGAGCGAGTTGGCCGGCTTGTTCTCATGCACGCCAACGACCGTGAAGAAGTTCCCTTCGCCGAAGCTGGGGAAATCGTCGGAGTTGTCGGGATGAAAGACACCAAGACCGGTGATACCCTCTGCGTCGAGAGTCACCCCATTGTACTTGAAGGAATTTCTTTTGCCGAACCCGTGATTTCACTTTCTATCGAACCCAAAACCAAGGCAGACCAAGAAAAAATGGGACTGGCTCTAACTCGATTAACAGAAGAAGATCCAACTTTTAAAATCCGCAGTAACCAAGAAACTGGCCAAACTCTGATTGCTGGTATGGGTGAACTCCACCTCGAAATCATCGTTGATCGAATGAAACGCGAATTTGGTGTTGACGCCAACGTGGGCAATCCTCAAGTTGCCTATCGCGAGACGATTACCCGCCCCGCAGAAGCCGAGGGTAAATACATCAAACAATCAGGTGGGCGCGGTCAATATGGTCATTGTTTCTTACGCATCAAACCACTCGCTAGGGGAGAAGGCTTCAAATTCGTCAACTCAATCGTAGGCGGAGTGATTCCCAAGGAGTTCATTGCCCCGGTAGAAAAGGGTGTGCGCGAAGCCCTCGAAAATGGGATTATTGCCGGATTTAACCTCGTCGACATCGAAGTCGAGTTATACGATGGCTCCTATCACGACGTCGACTCTTCCGAAATTGCTTTCAAAATTGCCGGGAGCATGGCTGTTCAATCAGCTGTGCGTCAAGCTGGCCCCATCATCTTAGAGCCCATCATGAAACTCGAGATTACCACCCCGCAAGATTTTATGGGAGACGTGATTGGGGATATCTCTAGCAAGCGTGGCCAGGTCTTAGGCACCAGTCAACGCGGTAATGTTCGCGTGATTAATGCGATCGTTCCCTTGTCTGAGCTTTCTCGCTATGTTACAATACTCCGTAGCATGTCCCAAGGACGAGCTAGTTCGTATATGGAAATGTCCCATTACGATCCCGTCCCCAGTAACATCGCGGAAAAAATTATTAATAAGGAAAACAAATAAGGAGCTTATATGGCAGACGCCCAAAAGTACGTTCGTAGCAAACCTCACGTTAATATTGGTACTATTGGTCACGTTGATCACGGCAAGACCACCCTTACTGCCGCCATTACGACTGTTCTTTCCAAAAAAGGACTAGCTGTTGCCAAGGGTTATGCCGATATCGACAACGCCCCCGAAGAGCGTCAGCGCGGTGTCACCATCAACCTTTCTCACCAGGAATATGAAACCGAAAAGAGACACTATGCTCATATCGATGCTCCAGGACACGCTGATTACATCAAAAACATGATTACCGGTGCCGCTCAAATGGATGGGGCTATTCTCGTTGTCGCTGCCACCGATGGTCCCATGCCTCAAACTCGTGAACACATTCTTTTGGCCTACCAAGTTGGCGTCCCCAAGATTATTGTGGCTCTCAACAAATGTGATATGGTGGACGATGCCGAACTCCTCGATCTTGTAGAGATGGAAATTCGCGATCTCCTTAAAAAATATCATTATCCAGGAGACGAGATCCCCATTGTTCGAGTTTCAGCCCTCAAAGCTCTCGAAGGCGACGCTACCTGGGAAGCTAAGATTCAAGAACTCATGGATAAAGTCGATGAGTACATCCCCACTCCAGAGCGCCCACTCGACAAACCATTCCTCATGCCCGTGGAAGATGTCTTTTCCATCAAAGGCCGTGGAACCGTTGCAACCGGGAGAATTGAGCGCGGTGCTTGCAAGATCGGTGAAGAGATGGAAATTATCGGTATGGGCAAAGATAAAAAGACTGTCGTTACCGGAGTTGAGATGTTTCGCAAGCAACTTGAAGAAGGTCAAGCTGGCGACAACGTCGGACTACTTCTTCGCGGTGTCGAAAAAGAAGATATCGAGCGCGGCCAAGTCATTGCCAAGCCTGGCTCCATCAAACCTCATACTGACTTTGAAGCCGAAGTCTACGTTCTTACCAAAGAAGAGGGTGGACGTCATACTCCCTTCTTCGCTGGATACAAGCCACAGTTTTATGTTCGCACTACCGATGTGACCGGTGACATCAGCTTACCCGTTGGAGTTGAGATGGTTATGCCTGGCGACAACGCCAAGATGACTGTCAAATTGATCGTCCCAGTTGCTATGGAAGAGGGCCTACGCTTCGCTATCCGCGAAGGTGGCAAAACTGTAGGAGCCGGAGTCATTACCAAGATTCTACCCGACTCAAAATAATTTGGACTTAAATCTTGCTCATGAGGAGCCCTCATAGAGCTAAAGATGCGTCCCGGCCTAACGTCGGGACGCATTTAATTAATTAAAAAAAGGAACAATATGGCGACAGGTCGCATTAGAGTCAAACTTAAGTCATTCGATCATCGTGTGATCGACGAGGCCGCTCAAAAAATCGTCGATACCGCCATTGCTACCGGTGCTAGAGTTGTGGGACCAGTTCCTCTCCCTACCCGTCGTAAACTTATTGTTGTTGGCACTAGTCCCCATGTCGACAAAAACGCCCGTGAGCACTTTCAAATTCTCACCCATAAACGCTTAATTGATATTGAAAAACCCACCGGTAAAACCATTGACTCGCTTATGCATCTTGAATTACCCGCCGGAGTCGGTATTGAAGTTAAGATGTAAGGAATGTATGACCACAACAATCTACGGACATAAAGTAATGATGGGTGAAGTATATCTGGGTACTACTAGGCGTGGTGCCACTAAAATTAACCTTCTTCCCATGACCGTGTCTCAGCTAAAAACTAGTGAAAAAGATGGATATGTGAGCATGCAGGTAACCTTCGGTAAGCACAATAAAAAACGCGAGATTGCTTTTACGGATGAATTAAGTGTGGGGACTGTCATTGCTCCTCGTGATGTCATCCAAGTCGGTTCAATTTGTACCGTTTGTGCTACCTCAAAAGGCAAAGGTTTCTCCGGCGTCGTTAAACGCTGGGGTTTTGCTGGAGGCCCTCGCACTCACGGTCAATCCGATCGTCTCCGGGCTCCAGGAAGTATTGGCCAAGGGACCACTCCTGGTCGTATTCACAAAGGCAAAAAAATGGCTGGGCACATGGGTGGTGGAACTACAACCCGCAAAGGTGTCTTAGTTGTTGCCTACAACCCACAAGACAATAGTATTTGGGTCACCGGTCCAGTCCCAGGAGCTAGAAACTCACTTGTCCGGCTTGATGTTGTAGACAAAAAAGAATCCATTGATCTGACCTACATATCTGGAGGTATGCCTGTTGTACCCAGTCAACCCACTTCCGTTGTTGAGGAGACCACATGACCAAACTAGTCCAAATTCCCGTCTTTGATCTTCAAGGTACACCCCTCGATTCCTGGAAAATTGAAGGTGCTACTTTTGGCAAAGCTAATTCAACCTTGCTCGCTCAAGCCATCCGTGTTTATGGTAGTAACTCCCACCAAAAAACAAGCAAAGTCAAAACTCGTGGGGAAGTCGATGGTTCTACCCGCAAAATTTATCGCCAAAAAGGAACCGGTAACGCTCGCCATGGAGCTAAATATGCTCCCATCTTTGTAGGTGGTGGTATCGCTCATGGACCAACGGGAGTTCGTCCAGAAAACATGATTCTTCCCAAGGCTATGCGTAGGCGCGCACTGGGCGCTGCGCTACAAGCTAAGATGGTGGAACAAACCATTACTGGTATCGCCAAACTCAAAACTTTCTCTGGGAAAACTGCTTCAATTCTCAAGTTACTCAGCTCTGCCACTAACCACCCCAAAAACTCTGTTTTGGTCGTGACCGAGGGTCGTGCTACCTCCCTTTATCAATCCCTTCAAAATCTCCAGGGAGTTACTATGAAACGCTCTAGTCTCGTCAATGCATATGATCTAGTCTCTTCAGACCATCTTGTTTTGACTAAAAAAGCTCTCGACTCACTTCTTACTAGGATTTCTCTATGACTCTTATTAAACCCATCATCACCGAAAAATCTATGGTTTGCGCAAGGAGTGGTCGTTACACCTTCGCGGTTGTCAAAGGTGTCAACAAATACCAAGTCAAGGAGGCAGTCGAAACCGCTTTTAAAGTCAACGTCACTCATCTCAACATCGCTCGCCGTCACGTACCAGCTCTCCGCACCGGAACCAAGCGCTTAGCCGGCAACTCTAGTTGCCTCAAGTATGCGGTGGTTAAATTAAAAACAGGGCAATCCATTGACCTCTTTGATTTGAAGGAAACCAAATAATATGTTAAAAGCCAAAAAACCCACCTCTGCAGGTGTCAGACACCAAGTTTCATATGACCGTGGTTTAACAGTCAGCCACCCAGAGAAATCACTCACCACCCCTCATAAGCAAAATTCGGGAAGGAACGCGCATGGACATGTCACCACTCGTCATCGTGGAGGAGGAGAAAAACGTCGCTATCGCATCATTGATTACCGTCGTAATAAAAAAGGAGTAGAGGCTCGTGTCGTTACCATCGAATATGATCCAGGTCGCTCCGCCAACATTGCTCTTCTCTATTATCGCGACGGCGAAAAACGCTACATCCTCGCCCCTGACGGCCTAGTTGTTGACGCACTGGTAGTGTCTGGGGAGGGAGCCGAACCCAAAGTAGGTAATGCACTTCCCCTCAAAGAAATTCCGATTGGTCTCCCCATCCACAATCTTGAGCTCAAACCAGGTAAGGGTGGTCAGATTGTTCGCTCTGCCGGCACTATCGCCATGGTTCAGTCCCGCGACAGTGGATTTGTGACCGTCAAGCTGCCATCTGGTGAAGTTCGATTGATAAAAGAGGATTGTTTTGCTACAATCGGCCAGGTCTCTAATCTGGAACATAAGAACCGTAAAATCGGCAAAGCAGGTTTGCGTCGTCATATGGGTTGGCGCCCAACGGTGCGTGGTATCGCTCAACATCCAGATTCACATCCCCACGGTGGAGGTGAGGGTAGATCCGGCATTGGTATGCCTGGACCTAAGACTCCTTGGGGCAAACCGGCGCTTGGTTATAAAACCAGAGGCCGTTATAAATATTCGAACAAATTTATTATTAAAGATAGGAGAGTCAAATAAATGAGCCGCAGTAGTGCCAAAGGTCCCTATATCGACGCTAAACTTTTGAAAAAAGTTTTAAAGGCGGGTATGTCTGGTACGAAAATGCCGATCAAAACTTGGGCCCGCGCCTCTGCGATCCCCCCTGAATTTGTTGGACAAACATTCTTGGTCCATAACGGTAAACTCTTCAAAGAAGTTTTTGTCTCTGAAGGGATGGTCGGACACAAACTAGGAGAATTTTCTCCCACTCGTACTTTTAGAGGTCACGGTAAGATCGTTAAACGCACTCTCACCAAAACATAATATTATGAAAACTATTCAAAAATACATTCGCACCAGTCCCCGGAAGCTTCGTCTTGTTGCCGATGCAGTCCGCCCTCTGTCTGCCGCCAAAGCGCTTCTCTACCTCAAGTTTATCGACAAAGCCGCCTCTGTCCCCCTTGCCAAAGCTATTAAGCAAGCAGTTGGTAATGCCAAAGACCAAAAAGGCCTCTCCGCTGACAAATTGGGTTTCGAGACTATCGACATTATGGCAGGCCCCACCTACAAACGTTTCCAGGCCGTCTCTCGGGGTATGGCCCACAAAATTATGAAGCGTACTAGTCATATTCGCATAGTCTTAAAGGAGGTTAACCATGGGTCAAAAAGTTAACCCCACCAGTTTTCGCCTTGGTATCCTCTATAAACCATCTTCTCGTTGGTTTGCGAGCAAGAAGGAGTACCAGGATTTTGTCTTGACTGATATTAAACTCAAAAAGTTTATCTATCAAAGACTTCACTTAGCCGGTATCGTTGAAGTCATCGTTGAGCGCTCGATTAACACCATCCACGTGACTATTCATGCTGCTCGTCCAGGAGTTGTGATCGGTCGAGGCGGCTCCAACCTGGAAGTCCTCAAAAATGAGCTCTTAGCTTACCTCAATACAATTGGTGCCAACCCAAGCCTCAAGTTCCAACTCGATGTTGTCGAAGTCAAGAACCCCGACCTCTCTGCCAAATTGGTGGGTGAGAGAATTGCTGAACAGTTAATCAAGCGCTATCCTCATCGTCGCGCGATTTCTCAAGCTCATGAACGGGTAATGGCCGCTGGAGCTAAAGGTATTAAAATCCAGCTCTCTGGCCGGATTGGCGGAGCTGAGATCGGCCGTAGTGAAAAGTATCCCCTCGGTACCATCCCCACCCAAACTCTTCGCTCTGACATCGATTACGCTCAAGTTCCCGCTCTCACTCGATCTGGCTATGTCGGGATCAAAGTCTGGATTTACAAAGGTGAGGCTGTTATATGATGCAACCCAAAAAATCAAAATATCGCAAAGAATTCAGAGGTACTATGGATGGCATCGCCACTCGTGGAGCCGATGTTGAGTTTGGTGAATATGGCCTGAAAGTTACGGAAAGTTCCTGGATCACCGCTGCCCAAATCGAAGCTGCCCGTCGTACTATCACTCATCACACCAAACGTGGAGGTAAATTGTGGCTTCGCATCTTCCCCCATAAACCCCTGACCCACAAAGCAGCTGGGAGTAAAATGGGTTCAGGTAAAGGAGATATCGACAAATATACTGCAGTTGTCAAACGCGGCACCATTGTCTTTGAACTTGGGAGTATCGACGAGGCTACTGCCCGCGAAGCTTTCCGTAAAGCCGCCTCCAAACTGCCCGTCTTGTCTCGTTTTGTCGTGCGAGGTGCCATATGACCATGAAACTACGCAAAAACGATCTCCTTGAAATCCAAAAAGGTGGAAAGGTCGCCATTCTGGCCAAACTAGTCGAATTTAAGGCAGAACGTGCTAAACTAGCAGGACTGAAAATGAAAAATGAACTCAAAAATCTCCGCGAACCCAAAATCATTCGCCGTGCAGTAGCAGAACTGCACACCCTACTTAGTCAAATAAAGGAGACCAAGTGAAAACAATCTCGGCCAAAGTCTTATCTGCTCATCACATAGGCAGTGCCGTGGTGGTTGTGGAAACTTCCTGGAAACACCCTCTTTATCAAAAATCAGTCAAACGGAGTAAAAAATTCTTAGTGCAAAATGACCTCCAAGCTGTGGCTGGTAATTTTGTTGAAATCAAAGAAACTCGACCGCTCTCCGCCCGCAAACATTTTACGATTACTAAAATTATCAAAAACATATGATCCAACTCCGCTCAGTTCTCGTCTCAGCTGACAACTCTGGAGCCAAGCGACTCAAGGTGATCCATGTTCATGGAGGCTCATTCCGTCGCTTTGGTTACATTGGAGATATGGTTTCCGTCGTAGTGGATGGGGCCGACCCCAATGGTTATGTAAAAGATTCAGAGCTAGTCAAGGCTGTTATTGTCCGCACTCGTAAGGAGACTAGACGAGCTGATGGTACCTATGTTCGCTTCGATGATAATGCCGCCGTCATTATCGATCCCAAAACCAAAGATCCGATCGCCTCTCGTGTATTTGGACCGATTGCTCGTGAAGTCAAAGAGGCAGGTTACAATAAAATAGCTTCACTCGCTCCGGAGGGGCTTTAATATGAAAAAATTTAAAAAAGGTGATACCGTCCTTGTCACCAGCGGGAAAGACAAGGGCAAAACTGGTGAAATTGTCAAAATCATCCCCAAAACTGACAAAGTCATCGTCAGTGGTGCTAATCTCTACAAAAAACACGTCAAACCCACTCAGAGCCGTGAGGGGGGCATCATCACTCGCGAACGCCCGCTCTCAACCGGTAAAATTAGTCTGATGCAAGACGGCAAAGCCATTCGTATTAGTCAAAGGAAGTCTATATGATCGACTCCAATCTCAAAACTCGTTTTGAAACTGAGTATCGACCTGCTCTCCTTAAAGAGTTAGGACTCAGTAATATTTTCTCCGCCCCCAAACTCGTCAAAATTATCCTCAATGTAGGCATCCCCAAAACTGATAGTTCAACAAAAGACGTTGAAACCATTAAAGCCGAGTTAGCCGCCCTAACTGGTCTAGCCCCCAAAGTGGGTGGTGCCAAACAATCTATCGCTGGATTTAAGATCCGCGCTGGAGACCCAGTTGGTGTCTCAGTTACTTTGCGCGGGGTCAAAATGTTTGATTTCCTCGATAAATTGTGTAGAATAGTACTTCCGCAAGTCAAAGATTTCCGCGGGGTCAAAAACACCGCCTTTGATGGGCACGGCAACTATACGCTCGGACTATCGGAACAAATCATCTTCCCCGAGATCGATTATGCCAAGACCGAAAAAGTTCACGGCCTAGAAATCGTGATTGTTACTTCAACCAGGAGCAACGAGCATGCTCGTGCTCTGCTGAAAATACTCGGAATGCCTTTTGAAAAGGCGTAAATAAAACACTATGGCTAGAAAAGCTCTTATTTTAAAAAGTCGTCTCAAACCCAAATTTAGCACGCGTGCTCACAGCCGGTGTAAATTATGTGGTCGCCCCAAAGCTTATATGCGCCATTTTGGCATGTGTCGTCTTTGCTTTAGGCAAGCCGCACAAATTGGCAATCTACCTGGAGTTACCAAAGCTAGTTGGTAATATTACTCATATGATTAATGATCACATCTCTGATATGTTCACTCGTTTAAGCAATGCCTATGCCGTCGGCAAAAAAACTGTGGATATGCCATTTACCAAAATGTGTGAGGCAGTGGCGGGCGTTATGCTCGAAGAAAAATATCTACGTAAAGTTGAACTAGTTTCTCCTGACAAGACTCATTCTACCCTCAGACTTACCCTCTCATATCGGGGGAGCACTCCTGCTGTGAGTCACATTCGTCGCATTTCTAAGCCAGGTGTCCGTATTTACCGCTCTCTCCGTGAGTTCAAGCCTATTTTATCTGGTCTTGGAATCTCCATTCTTTCTACTTCTTCCGGTATTATGTCTGATCGTCAAGCACGCATTGCTCATTTAGGAGGAGAAGTTCTCGCCGAACTTTGGTAAACCATTATGTCCAAAATTGGCCGCTTACCCATTACTATTCCAGATGGTGTTACCCTCTCAATCGTGGACTCCTTAGTCAAAGTCACTGGACCCAAAGGGGAATTAACCTACTTAGTGCAACCTAAAATCGCGGTCAAATTAGAAGGCAATCAAGTTCTTGTGACGCGTGTGTCTGACGATAAGCCGATTCGTGCACTCCATGGTTTGACTCGCTCACTGGTTGCCAACATGGTAATAGGAGTTAGTGTTGGTTTTACCAAAACCCTGGAATTACAGGGTACTGGTTATCGCGCTCGCCTTTCTGGCAACAACTTGATTCTCTCTCTCGGTTTCTCTCATGAAATCGAATATATCCCACCCACTGGAGTTGTTCTCAAAGTAGAAAATACTACCACCATTATCATTTCTGGTTTTGATCGCCAACAAGTCGGTCAAGCCGCCGCCAAAATCCGCTCATTCAAGAAACCAGAGCCCTACAAGGGCAGAGGCATTCGTTACCAAGGAGAAATAGTAAGGAGAAAGGCTGGTAAAGCTGCCAAGGCCGCCGCTACTGCCTAAATTATTATGAAAAACCAATCATCTTATATTTCCCGTCTCACTCGTGTCCGCGCGAGTTTGCGTAGTTCTTCTCGTCCGCGCCTCACTGTGTTCCGTTCTAACGAGCACATCTGGGCTCAAGTGGTTGATGATGAGCATAGTAAAACTATTGCCTCAGTCAACAGTAAAACCCTCGTCAGTAAAAGTGGCGATACCAAAACAACCCGCGCTGCCGCCGTTGGGTCAGAGATTGCTCGCCTCGCTCTTGCCCAAAAAGTTAAGCAGATTGTCTTTGATCGAGGTGCTTATAAATATCATGGCCGGATTAAGGCTCTCGCCGATGCCGCCCGCTCTGAAGGTTTAGAGTTTTAAACGAGGATAATTTATGTACAACAATAAACAAAGCCGTCGTGACCACACTCCTCGTCCTCCCCAAGAGTTCGATGAGAAAGTCATCCGCATTTCCCGGGTGACCAAAAAAACCAAAGGTGGCAACAATATTAGTTTTACCGCTTTGGTTGTTGTGGGAGACCGCAAGGGTAGGGTAGGAGTAGCGCTGGGTAAGGCCAAGGATGTTATGAACGCCATCAAAAAAGGTGTACGTCGCGGCAAAAAAACCGTGATTACTATCCCGCTCGTTGACAATCGTACAATCCCCTATGAAATGACAATCAAATATGGCGCCGCTCGCCTTATCCTCAAACCAGCCCCCGCGGGAACTGGAGTTATCGCAGGAGGGTCGGTTCGTGCCGTCCTTGAGCTCTCTGGAGTCAAAGACGTTGTTTCCAAAATTTTGGGAACCAACAACAAAATGAGTAATGTAGTGGCAACTTTTGAAGCTCTCAAACTCATGAAAGCCACCGTCGACACCAAAAATGCTCTCGGCCAAACCAGTACAAAAAAACCACAATCAGTTAAAATGCTTAAATAAATTAACATTCTATGAAATTACACTTACTCCCCAAAATCAACACAAGAAAATCCAAGCGCTTAGGTCATGGCTACGGGTCTGGCAAGGGCGGACATACTAGCAGTCGCGGCCAAAAAGGCCAACTTTCCCGGGGCTCGGTTCGTCTTTCTTTCACCGGTAGTTCTTGGGTTTGGTTCAAACGTCTACCTTTTATGCGCGGGAAGAGTCGCTTTAATTCTTTTGCCAGCAAGACGGTGATTTTAACCTTAGCCGATTTGAACAAGCTGGCTGAGGTTACTGTAGTTAATGCCAAAAATCTTCACTTACTTCTCAACTCTCAAATCTAATCGCGAGCTCCGCCGCCGACTCCTTGTAACTCTCTTTATCCTTGCCATCTTTCGTTTCATCACCCATATCCCCGTTCCTGGGGTCAATTTGGAGGCCATTAAACAAGTATTCTCCGGTAATCAACTCCTCTCCCTCCTGGATGTCTTTAGTGGAGGCACGCTGGCTAATTTTTCCATTCTCGCCCTCGGCTTAAATCCCTATATCAACGCTTCGATCATCATGCAACTTATGACCATGATTTCTCCCAAGCTCGAGGAGATGTCCAAAGAAGGAGAATCTGGTCGCGAGATGATCAATCAATACACTCGCATGCTAGCCGTCCCCCTCTCGATTATGCAAAGCGCCGCTATGTATATGTTGCTCAAAAATAGTAATCTTGTCACCGCCACCTCACCCTTGGCACTTCTTACTCTCTTGGTCACAATGGCCGCCGGTAGTATCTTCCTCATGTGGCTAGGGGAGAATTTGACCGAATACGGGCTGGGTAATGGAATCTCTCTCCTTATTTTTGCCGGGATTGTGGGTCGACTCCCCGTAACTTTCCTCCAGACTCAAGCCATCGCCAGTACGCTCAATCCTGCCAGCATTCTCGCCTTCATTCTTCTGGGACTAGCTGTTGTTTATGCGATTGTCGCCATTGACGAAGCCAAGCGGCAGATCCCCGTGTCTTATTCCCGCCACATTCGCGGTGGTAAAGATGTGGGGGGTGGCTCTACCTACCTCCCTATCAAGCTCAATAATGCCGGAGTGATCCCCATTATCTTTGCCATCGCTCTTGTTTTAGCTCCTTCCATGTTGGCTGGTCTGCTCAAGAATGTTGGTAACCCAGCTATTGCGGATCTTGCCACCCGCTTTGCTGCCTTCTTTACTCCCAGTTCGCTTCCCTATAACCTCTTCTATTTTGCGATGGTTGTCAGTTTCACTTATTTCTACACCGCCGTCGTGTTTGATACTGACAAGATTAGTGATCAACTTAAGCAAAATGGGGGATATGTTCCAGGGATTAGACCAGGCAAAGAAACTGCCAAATATCTAAGTTATATCGTCAAGCGCACAACTCTAGCGGGAGCCCTTTTCCTGGGTGCCATCGCGGTCCTCCCCAGTCTGGTCCAGGGTGCGACTCAGATTACTACGCTCACCATCGGCGGCACCTCTATCTTGATCGTTGTTTCGGTTGTCCTTGAGACCTATCGCAAAATGCAATCCTACCAGGTCGCACGCAGTTACGATTCGTTTATTAGGTAACAAAACATGAATTACCAAGGCGTCATCATCGAAGAGAGCTTACAAAATGCTAATGTCTTGAAAGAACTCAAAATATTAGATACAAGACTGGTACGTAGACTATAAAAATGATAAATACCATTTTATTATTTACGCAGACAAAATATTAAAAGTAGACTTACAAAATCCTGAGTCATACAACGATGTTAAGTTATATGGTCTTTCGATCGGCATTCCAGATTATCAATTACCTTTTCCGCCTCAATCTTAAACTATCACACCGGGTGTGTCTGTCTAGTAATTCGATCACTTTTAATATCACACTTCCGGAGTGTAATATTCCAATAAAAATTATTCAATTTCACCCATGCTAAACTGGATAATTATATGCAAGCCATCCTATTTGACTTAAATGGGGTCCTTATTCTCGATAAACCTGGCTACCAATCCTCACAATTTGAACGTGATTTCTTCAAAAGAATGGGTATGTCACTCGACGATACCAAAGAAAAAGAGTTAATCAAACGAGAACAAGATTGGGATGAACAGCAATTTTGGAATTTTGTCGATCAGGGATGGCGTGGCGCACTGCCCAATCTAGAATTAGTCCAGATTATAAAGAAACTCAAGCGCAATAGATTCAAAACCGCCATTGTCTCCAATACTTCTGGTCTTATCATGAGACAACGGCTAGCTGATTACTTTGGTGAAAAAATCAACACTCTATTTGATGAGATAGTCATCTCTTCCGAGGTTGGGTTGTTAAAACCAGACCCCAAGATTTATCAATTAGTATTAGATAGACTTGGAGTTTTACCTAGTAACAGTATTATGGTCGACGATTCAGATCAATATCTCAAAGGAGCGCAAGCTATTGGTATTCGTTGTTTCCAATATTACGACAATTTATCCCTCACCCAATATCTTCAAGGATTATTAACACCCTAACACCCCGGAGGTGTCAGCCTTGTAGTTTCGGTCAATTTTTGATTGACGAAACCTGCCCAAATTGCTTAAATATAGAAATCCCGCAATCCCACCCCGGGTGTGTCTGTCTGGTAATCCGGTCATTTTTGATAATTATCGGTATGTTATAATTTTGCCATGAAAAAGAAAACAAAAGTATTGAACTATCGAGTTATTCTAGAGCAAGACGAAGACGGAGTATTTATTGCGAGCGTTCCTTCACTCCAAGGCTGCTACACCCAAGGAAGTACTTTTGAAGAGGCCATGAATAATATTCGCGACGCCATCGAACTACATCTGTCAGTAAAAAAAGACTTAGTGAACGAGTCAGATGACACTCATACCGAATTCGTCGGTGTCAAAAATATTTCTATTCCATCACCATATGGTACGTTTGCCCATATTTAAACCAACTGAATTAGTAAAGATTGTCGAGAAGAAAGGATTTGTGGCAATCCGGCAAAGCGGAAGTCACCGAATATTTAAACATCCAGATGGTAGGTGGACAACAATTCCCATACACACAAAAACAATAGGTCGCGGATTAGCTCGCAAAATAGTCAAGGATATCGGAGGTGCGCTATAATAACTCAGTTATCCTTATTTTTAGGAGATTGTATTTATGGCCAAAAACATTCTTTTTTATGCTCCCGAAGGAGCAGGTAAAACCACTCAAGCCAAAATGCTGGCCGAAAAGCTTGGTGTCCCCTGTCTAATCTCAGGCGACTTAGTTCGTCGCATGGCCGAAAACGATAAGGGTATTATGGGTGAAATTTGTCGCGAGACACTCGCCAAAGGCCATTATGTTGCCGATTCCGAAATGTTTGTGCTCTGGAAAGCTCGTCTTAAAGACGATGATACGCAAAATGGTTGGGTTATTGATGGTTTCCCCAGGAATCTCACCCAAGCCGAATTCCTCGCCGACAAACTGGATAAATATGGTAAACAAGTCGATCTGGTCGTCTATCTCAAAGTTTCTGAGGAGGTGAGCATTGCCAGGTTGCTTAAACGTGGTCGTAAACTCACCGATGGTTCTCTCCATGATTCTGCCGAGCTAATTAAGCAACGTCTGAGTCGTTACCAAGCCGAAGAAGCCAGTGTCCTTGAGTACTATCGCAAACTTGGTGTTCTCGTCGAAATCAACGGTGAACGTGAGGTCGAGGCCATCCACCTTGATATTCTTGCCCGTGCCACATCTATATGAACAAACTTGTTGCCATGACGCATGGTGGAGCCATTCTCGGCCAGGTTCGCCAAGCTCTCTATAATTTTTCGCAAGTTGGAGTTACTCCTCACGATATCGAACTAGAGGCTCGTAGCCTCATCAAATCTCTAGGAGGTGAACTTTCCTTCACTAAGGTTCCCGGGTATCGCTGGGCTACTTGTGTCAATATCAATAGCGGAATTGTCCACGGTCTCCCCACTAGTACACTGCCTCTACATGACGGAGATCTAATTACAGTGGACGTTGGAGTATATTATCGTGGTTTTCACACCGACGCAGCTTTTAGCAAAGTAGTAGGCACTCCCTCTCCCGCCAAAACTAGGTTTCTCCAGGCAGGTATCCAAGGTCTCAAAAATGCTCTCTCTGTGATCAAGCCTGGAGCCCATATCGGCGAAATCGGCAACGCCATGACTAGTAGCCTCACTCCTTACGGATATTCTTGTACCCGCGAACTTACCGCCCATGGGGTAGGGAGAGAACTCCACGAAGACCCCATGATTTCCAACCTTGCAACCCCCAATCCAGACAAAACTCCTATCATGACTCTCGGGCAAACCCTCGCCATCGAAATAATTTATGTTGAGGGGAAACCCGAGCTAATTCTCGAGAAAGATGGCTGGACAATCACTGTGAAAGATGGTACACTTTCAGCCGTATTCGAAGAAACCGTCGTAGTTACCAAGGACGGTTATTCTATTTTGACAATACCCTCATTGTTTCAGATCCTTTAATCTGGTACAATTAGCAGATCTTATGAGCAAAGCTGATGTCACGGAAAAGATTGGTACAGTGACTGCAGCTTTACCCAATACCATGTTTAGGGTATCCCTAGATGAGGGCACCGAGATACTTGCGCACTTGTCTGGCAAAATGCGTATGTATCGAATTAGTATTATGCCAGGAGATAAGGTGAAAGTAGAGATGACTCCATACGACACAACTAAGGGTCGTATTACCTACCGCGTTCGCGAAGGACAAGTCTTCCCCACACCGCCAAGCATATGAAAGTTCAATCATCTCTTCGCAAACGCTGTCTCAAATGCAAATATGTCCGTCGTAAAGGAATTTTATTTATCGTGTGCGACAATCCTCGCCACAAACAACGACAAGGTTAATTTATGCTCAGACTAGTTGGTATTGATCTGCCAGTTGACAAGCGCATCGAAGTCGCCCTAACGTACGTTTACGGTATTGGTCCCAAAATCTCGCGCATCATCTTGGATAAAGCCAAAATCGATCTTAATACTCGTGCCAAAGATCTCTCCGCAGTCGAAGTTTCCAAACTCCAAAAAATTCTCGAAGAATTCAAAGTTGAAGGAGATCTTCGCAAAGACATTCGCGAAAACATTCAGCGCTTAAAGCGTATTGGTTGTTATCGCGGCTATCGACATTCAGTTGGGTTACTCAAAAATATCAAAAACGTGACAGATGGCCGCATTTATATTTTGGCGACTTTCAACAACACAGTAGTTACTATCACCGATCTCACAGGCAATGTGATTGCTTGGAGTTCTACGGGCAAAGTCGGCTTCAAGGGTTCCCGCAAATCTACTCCTTTTGCCGCAACTTCCGCCATTACTGCTGCCGTTGACGCCGGTAAAGCAATGGGATTACGCCAAGCTGCAGTTTATATCAAGGGGCCTGGTCCCGGCCGCGATGCTGCTCTGCGCGTGTTGCGTGGGATTGGTATCAAAGTCACTGAAATGCAAGATGTTACCCCTATCCCACATAATGGCGCTCGCGCCAAAAAACCGAGGCACGGCTAATATGGCAAGATATACTGGTCCTAAAAATAAAAAAGCTCGTCGTTTTGGAGTCGATCTCGGCCTCAAGTCCACCACCAAATCTCTCGATCGCCGTATCGGTACTCCCCCAGGTGCCCACGGGAGAAAAGGTAGTCGTAAAGTCTCTGATTACGGTGTTCAGCTAGTTGAAAAACAAAAAGCCAAAACGATGTATGGAATCTTGGAACGTCAATTCAAAAAATACTACACCATAGCCTCTCGCGATCCTCTTGCTA
>Ga0075703_104_pt1 | contig 16120 bp, 14 predicted proteins | sample RifGroA2_FD_67734 | JGI IMG/M metagenome (GOLD analysis project Ga0075703, IMG submission 67734) | Microgenomates bacterium GW2011_GWA2_46_7
CGGGAAACTATAGAATCGCAAGCAGAAATAATTATCCCGGCTAACAATGGGGTATCCCAAAAAATTAACTACAATTCGCAAATTGGGCAAGTAGAACCAATAGATTCCCCACAGGATTATGTCGTTGCAACGAGCGCAATAAAGGAGGAAGTGGCATGGCATGAGTCAGAGGCGGAGATTTCGATCACACCAAGTTATACACTACGCCCACGTTATGCCAGTTTAATCGATGAATATAATCTGAGGCTCAACCGAGTCTATCGGTCGCCTCTTCAAATAAGCTTGAAAAATGGAGTGGATTATACGGAGCTAACACTGACTCCTGCTATCTTGCGTAATCTCTTGATCCCCCAAGTAGTAGATCTCACGCGGGCGGTAGAAGTAAGTGCACCGAAACTCACCGCTTACGTTACGAATCAGCTTACCCCTAAACAAAAAGAATATTTTAATGCAGAAGCTACTTATATAAATACCAGGAGAGCGATTAATGCCAGATTCTTGGGTGAACCCACACCCTTAGTCATGGGAGTAGATGATGGGCCTAGTTCGGACGGCTCTTATGCGAAGAGGTATTTGGAGGTTGACCTGTCGCAACAAAAAATGTATTTTTTCATCAATAATTCACTTTACAGGGAGTATCGAATTTCGACAGGAGTGGACTACCCTACACCTCTTGGAGAATTTCATATATTAAACAAAGCTCCTAAGGCGTTCTCAGATATTTATGGCGTGTGGATGCCGTACTGGATGGGATTTGCTTACGCGAATAAGGTCGGAGCATACCTTGGAATTCACGAAATAGCGTATGCACTGGATGATAAGGGTAGACCATTTTATAAAAATGGTTACTATATTGGAGATAAGAAAACCGGTGGTTGCATTGCAATGGAGCCCAAAGATGCACCAGAGGTATATAACCTATCTGAGGTGGGGATGCTTGTGCGGATTGTACCGTAGACGTGATACCATAGATTCATGCCAAATTTGACAGATGAACTACAAAAACTTAAGAGTTTGATTGAGGGAGCCAAACTCCCGGATGATTTAAGAGGTAAAACGGAAGAGATGCTCTCACGTCTCACCCGAATGGTAGATACTGGTGTATATAGCGCTGAATATGATCGCAGTGCTCACTATATTTCCTGGATCACGAGTCTGCCGTGGGGAGAGTACACGAGCGACAAATTGGACATAGTGAGTGCCCAAACAACTATGAACTCGAGCCACTACGGGATGAAGGAACCTAAGGATCGAATACTTGAGTATCTAGCCACTATCAAACTACGAATGACTCAGGGGGGAGAGGTGGCAGCTCATGCACCGGCCGTATTCTTGGTGGGACTCGTGGGAACGGGCAAAACGACTTTTGCTTATTCGCTTGCTAATGTACTAGGACGCAAGTTTGCCAGGATTCCCTTTGGTGGATTAGGGAGCGCACGCGATTTGCGTGGGAAATCACGACTGTTTGCCGAGGCGGAGCCAGGTGCGATCGTCAAAGCCCTGCGGGATGCACAAAGTATGAATCCGATTATTCTCCTTGATGAAATTGACCGGGTAGGAGCGGAGGAGCGGGCTGATATTATGGGAGTCCTCGTTGAACTTCTGGATCCCACCCAAAATAACCGATTTCTTGACCACTACTTGGATTACCCGCTAGATCTCTCCCAGGTATTGTTTGTGGCAACCGCCAACAATACAACGAACGTGGCGACAGCAGTACTGGACCGGTTGGAGGTCATCCAGATGCCCAGTTACACGGATGAAGAAAAAATTCATATTGCGGCAGAATATCTCTTGCCAGGTGCACTCAAGGAGGCGGGATTGTTACCCAGTCAGTTACTCATCGATCCTGCGGTATGGCCAGTCGTCACGCGGCCACTTGGGTATGACGCGGGGATCCGTACCTTACAGCGGACGATTAACGCGATGACGAGAAAGGTTGCGAGAGAGATTGTGGAGGGTAAAACCCAAGCAGTGAAAGTGGACATGTCCAATTACAAACAGTACATGCAGGCTTATTAGGGATGGATGTTAATATTGAACCGAGTTGGAAGCAAGTATTAGAGCAAGAGTTTGAGCAAGATTACTTTGCCAAATTGAGCGAATTTGTCAAAAAAGAATATCGAGAAACCGTGGTGTATCCCCCACCCCGATTTATTTTCCATGCCTTTGAACTCACACCTTTTGAGCAAGTTAGGGTCGTGATTTTGGGTCAAGATCCCTATCACGGAGAAGGTCAAGCTAATGGACTTTGTTTTGCGGTAAGACAAGGAATGAGACTCCCACCCTCTTTACAAAATATTTATAAAGAAATTGAAAGCGACCTAGGTCATAAACCCCAATCTCAAAGTGGCGATTTGGAAGAATGGGCCAAACAAGGAGTCCTGCTACTTAACGCCACATTGACAGTGCGTGCCCATAGCGCTGGCTCACACCAAAACGTGGGATGGGAGCAATTTACGGACGGCGTGGTAAAAGTATTATCGGAGCAAAAGGAAAACCTAGTGTTTATCCTTTGGGGAGCATATGCCCAAAAGAAGGGAAGCGTGATTGATGAGGCCAAACATATGGTAATTCGTTCAGCTCACCCCTCCCCTTTCTCGGCATATTCCGGGTTTTTTGGATCTAAACCGTTTTCCAGGTGCAACGAATACTTATTTAGTCACGGTGAGCTACCAATCGCGTGGTAAGATGGAGGCAAGATGAATCCTAACCAAACTATTAAGATTGTCCCGCTTGGTGGGTCACCGAACGTTCACGATAATATGTGGGTGTATGAATCAGAGCGTGACATCTTTATTGTTGACTGCGGGATGGGATTTCCGGACGAGGGAGTAAGTGGAGTTGATCTCACCATTCCTGACATCACGTATCTTAAAGATAAACAAAGTAAGATTAGGGGATTTGTGGTGACCCACGGGCACGAAGATCATATCGGCGGATTCCCTTATATTATTCCGCAACTTCCAGAAGGAATCCCAATCTATGCCAGCAAATTAACCGCCGGGTTTATCAAAGAAAAATTTAAAGAGTTCAGAATTGACCCCCGGATTTTGAATGTGGTCAAAGACCGTCAACCCATAATGCTGGGAGATTTTGAGGTTAAGATGATCCCAGTCACCCACTCAGTCCCAGATACCAAACATCTAATCATCAAGTCTCCCATGGGAAATATTTATCACGGGAGCGACTTCAAATTTGATTGGACACCTGTGGGGCAAGAGCTGCCGGACATTCAATCTATGACTAGGGCCGGAGCAGAAGGAGTCATCTTGCTATTATCTGATTGTCTACGCAGCGAGAAAAAAGGCTATTCCTTGTCGGAAGCGATAGTAGAAGATTCGTTTGAGCGAGAATTTAGGGGCGAAGCCAATCGAGTGGTGGTGACGACGATGAGTAGTAACATTAGTAGAATTCAACAGGCATTGTGGGTCGCCAAGCGGAATAACCGTAAGGTCGCGTTTGTTGGATTTTCGGTAGAGCGTAATGTCAAGGTGGCTACAGAGCTTGGGTTTCTCACAATCCCTCCGAGGGTGGTGGTGGATAAACGCAAAATCAAGTCTTTGCCCAAAAATGAACAGTGTCTGATTATTGCGGGGTCACAAGGACAAATGGGATCATCGCTCGAGCGGATTGCCACGGGTGAGCACCAAATGGTGAATCTTGATCCGGGAGATAAGGTGATTTTTTCGGCTGATCCGATCCCAGGTAACGAAAGTAATGTGTACCGTCTAATCGATCTTTTGGCACGGCACGGCATCAATGTCTCATATTCTGATATCTCGGATGATCTGCATGTTTCGGGACACGCAAGTGCGAAGGAACTCATGATGCTGATGGCGATGACGAAACCCAAGTACGTCATGCCGACGGGGGGTACTCACCGACACAATATCCAGTACGGAAAACTCGCCGGCGAGATGGGAATACCAAGCGAGCGAGTACTCATGCCAGAGAACCAACCCATTTTGATTGAACCCGGGGGAGTCGTCAGGTTCGGTGAACCTATTGAACTTAAGAATGTATATGTGGAGTCTGGGATTATCACTCAAGATAGCGAGCACATCATGGATCGGAAACTAATGTTTCAGGAGGGAGTCGTGGTAGTGGTGATAAATCAGCCCAAACTAGGAGAGAAACTTGAACTCGATATCATCCCCAAGGGGATTACGCTCCAAATTGACCCAAAGATGATGAGTGAGATTAAGCTTGAGCTCTTAACTGCCTTCGAGAGAGCAGACATGACACGCGACCCGTTGTATAGTAAAGATAAGATATCCAAGGAAGTAAGCCGATTGTTTATCAAATATGTCGGCAAGAATCCGGTGGTTATCCCTATTATTATTGAGGGTTAGCTATGGGTCACAGACGGGGAAGAAGGAAAAATCCCTTTAAACTAAAATTGAAGAAGGAAATCATTCATAGTAGCGTAAGCGTGTTTTTTGCGACTTTAGCGCTCATTACGTTACTCTCCTTTACGCGACAAGGTAGTCTTCTGTCTAGTGTTTTCTTAGTCATGGATCGAGCTTTCGGCTGGACTATGCTAGTTGTGCCCTTTCTCCTCTTATCGATTAGTCTGATGATGATGAGCTTGAAGTGGTCACTAGCATCTCCTAGTTTGTTGCTCGGGGGAACGCTCGTATTTACAGGATTACTTGGGTTATCTCAGGCAGGAACACTGGGTGAAACCATTTTTAGTTCGATCGCGATTTTCTTGACGGGAGCAGGAGCAGTCATTGTGTATTTGGCAGTGATGCTGGTGGGGATGATGGTACTTACCAATACACCGCTTGAAGAGTTTGTACTAGGAGTGGGGGGGTTGTTGCAAACAATTGGGAGAGTAGGCGCGAAAATGTTTGCCCACAAAACTAAAACAGAAACTGTGACCAAATTTGCGGGAGAAAAAATTCAAACTAAGATCAATCTACCGGTTGAACCAACCCATCCCACTCCCCAACCATTGCTGAAGCGAGATGTGGATCCACCTGACTTCGAATCGCAAATTAGCTCTGGAGTGGGGAAAGATGGCATGACGAAAATCTGGAAGTACCCACCGCTGTCATTGTTATCTCCGGATAAAGGGACCAAGGCGGATAGAGGAGATATCAAGGAAAATGCGGCGATCATCGAGAGTACCTTGGACTCATTTGGAATTAGAGCCAAAGTGGCAGAGGTAAATGGTGGTCCAGCTATCACTCAATACGCGATTAAGATTGCGGAAGGGACAAAATTATCAAAAGTGAAAGCTCTCCAGACTGATTTAGCACTTGCCCTCGCCGCGCCAACTGGGCAAATCCGGATTGAGGCACCAATTCCTGGACGTAATTTGGTGGGGATTGAGATTCCGAATCGGAGCCCAGAATATGTAACTTTGTCAGAAATTATGTCCCACCCAGATATGAAAAAAGAGAAATCTCGCTTAGCGGTAGGACTGGGACTGGGAGTCTCTGGCAACCCAGCAGTAGCAGATATAAAGAAAATGCCCCATATCCTGGTGGCTGGATCGACAGGGAGTGGGAAAAGTGTGTGTATCAATACGATTATTACCACTCTCTTATTTCGTAACTCACCCCAAGAATTACGGTTTATTTTAGTTGACCCTAAGCGCGTGGAGCTTACTGGCTATAATGGGATCCCCCATCTACTCACTCCCGTGATTGTGGATACTGAGCGAGTTATCGCTGCTCTCCAGTGGGCGACAAAAGAAATGGACAAGCGTTACAAAATGTTTGCGGAAGTTGGGGCACGCAACATCGAAGACTACAATGAACAGTCAGGATTTATTGCTCTTGAATATATCGTGATTGTGATCGATGAACTTGCGGATATCATGTTGACAGCACCATCGAAAGTAGAAGATTTGATTGTGAGACTAGCACAGATGGCACGGGCTACAGGCATTCATTTGGTGATTGCAACACAACGCCCCTCGGTGAATGTAATTACTGGATTGATTAAGGCCAATATTCCTGCCCGTATCGCCTTTAACGTGACCTCGATGATTGATTCACGCGTGATTATAGATAGTCCGGGCGCAGAAAAACTATTGGGGAGGGGAGATATGCTCTATGTCCCGTCCGACAAACCACTTCCTACCCGTATTCAAGGAACTTACGTCACGAATAAAGAGATCAAGGCTTTGATTGATTTCCTGAAAGCGAGCGGACAAGAGGCGGTCGAATACAAAGCAGAAGTGACTGAGAAATACTTGGGGACAGAAACTGAGACAGAAGGAGATACCGAGCGAGATCCCTTGTTTACTGAGGCAGCCGGGGTGGTGATGGCAGCAGGGAAAGCTTCGACTTCGTACTTACAGCGGAAGATGTCACTGGGATATAATCGCGCAGCCAAGATTATGGATCAACTAGAAAAAGCTGGGGTAATCGGTCAAGCCGAAGGGGTCAAACCAAGATCTATTTTGATTACTAGTTTGGACCAACTACATCAGCGCGAGGATGCATGAAAACTGCGGGAGAGCTACTACGAGAGAAGCGACTGATACTGGAGCTAGATTTAGCTACCGTAGCGAGTAAAACTAAGATCAAGCCCGAATATCTCCAAGCGATTGAGGAATCACGTTTTGCTGATTTGCCCTCCTCAACTTTTGCGAAGGGTTTTTTGCGGAGCTATGCTAATTGTCTTCATCTAAATGCAGAAACGATGGTGGCGATGTTCCGGCGTGATTTCGCCGAAAACCAGAAGGGGGAAATTATCCCCCAAGGACTCGTGGCCCCTGTCAACGTTAAGCCTAAATTTATTAGTGTTAATCAAATTATTCTGGCAATCGCAGGTGTGGTGTTTGTGGGATTTTTGGGATGGCAACTAGCAACTTGGTGGAGTTTGCCAGAACTGAAAATTGTACAACCACAAAATGGCGATACATACGGCGAGAAAGTGACGGTGAAGGGAGCTTCGGAACAAGACGCGACTGTTTCGGTCAATGAACAAAAAGTTATTTTGGATCAAAACGGAGCATTTAGCTTAGATTTGGTGTTCCCGGCGGGAACTCACTCGGTGTTGGTGACGGCGGTGAATCGACAAGGTAAAACCAGGCAAGCCGAGCGCACCTTTACCGTTTCGAAATAGTCTGCTATTCTAGGTATATGGACCTGCCGCAATTAGTTCTCATGCTTGTGATCATTGTCGTTGCTGTTATTCTCATCATTATTGGGGTGCAGATTATCGGACTTCTGAAAGAAGCCAAGGAGACCTTGCATAAAACCGATCTAATTCTCGAGGATGTCGGGTTTTTGACCCGGAGTTTATCTAGAGGATCGAGTACCCTCTCCCATATGTTTACGAGTTTGGAGTCGGGGGTTCAACTGGTTTCGATGGTGACAAAATTAATTATACCTAAGTCTAAGAAATAAGATGAATGATTGTCAATGTGGCCACCGCGGTGATAGTTCTGGCTTTACTGCTGGGCTACTTTTGGGGCTCGTGACGGGAGCGGCGAGCGCCCATTTTTTACTCAATACTGAGAAAGGGAAAGAATTACTTGAAAATCTGAAAGAGAATGCTGGGGAAGCGCTCAAGGATCTAGGTGATAACCCGGCTCTTATGGAGAAGATTACGGATTTGCAAAAAACAATGGATAAGGCTCGTGCCACTATTAATCAAGCGGCCGAAAAAGTTGCTGATGCTACTGATACCCCTAAACATGTCTCGCCCAAGAAGAATTTTTTCCAAAAGATGGGTGCGTCGCTAGGGAAATAGGTTATAATTCTTTTCATGAAAGCGAGTGAAGTCAGAGCGAAATATTTGGCGTATTTTGTGGCGCGGGGGCATAGCGTGATCCCGGCTGCGCCCATTATCCCCCCCGATGATCCCACAACATTGTTTACCAGTTCGGGCATGCAACAGATGGTGCCCTACCTCAAAGGCGAGGTGCACCCGATGGGGAAGCGCCTGGCGGACAGCCAACCCTCTTTTCGCGCGGGAGATATTGAAGAGGTCGGGGACAACCGCCACACCACGATGTTTGAAATGCTGGGGAATTGGAGTCTGGGCGATTATTTTAAGCAAGATCAGTTAACTTGGATCTGGGAATTTTTCACCCAAGAATTGGGGTTGCCCAAAGACAAACTACATGTGACTATTTTTGCCGGAGACCAAGGTGTACCAATAGATGAAGAGGCTAAGGAAATTTGGCTAAGTATAGGGTTAGCAGAGAGCCACATTCATGAATACAAAGATAATTGGTGGAGTAGGGCAGGAGGGCCAGGTGAGATGCCGGAAGGAGAGATAGGTGGGCCAGACTCGGAAGTATTCTATGATTTTGGTGCTGAGCGACAGATTCACGAGAACTCACCTTGGGCGAATGAAGAGTGCCATGTAAATTGTGATTGTGGACGATATTTGGAGATCGGGAATAACGTGTTTATGCAGTTCGTGAAAAAGAACGGTAAACTAGTTCCCCTGCCCTCCCAAAACGTCGATTTTGGTGGAGGGTTTGAACGGATTGTAGCCGCAACACATGATACACCAGATATATTTGCAACAGATATTTATACTTCGATAATTCGCATCATCGCAGCATCATCTGGCAAAAAGTATGAAGGAAAAAACATGCCACCAATGCGGGTGATTGCGGATCATTTGAGGGCGGCGACGCTCATGATCGCCCAAGGCATTGAACCATCCAACAAGTTACAGGGATATATTTTGCGTCGGTTACTGCGGAGAGCTGCAGTGCGTGCTCGAGCGCTCGGTACCAAAGCCCAAATCATATTTGTCGAATGCGTCAGCGCGGTAGTCTCTTTTTATGCGGAGGCAGGATTTATTGAGTCAAATGTAGGGGAAAAAGTGTTATCGACAATTGCGATTGAGTTAACCAAGTTTGAGAGAGCGCTTGAAAAAGGCTTGAAAGAAATCGAGAGACATCAGGGTCAGCTTGATGAACAATTTGCCTTCGACCTCTACCAAAGCCTGGGATTCCCTCTCGAGATCACTAAGGAACTATGTGCCGAGAAAGGGGTAACACTGGATCAAGACAAATTTGACGCAATTTTTACTAAGCATAAAGTAGAGAGCAAGACAGCGAGTGCTGGGATGTTTAAAGGTGGGCTAGCTGATTCGAGTGAGACCACGACCAAATACCATACAGCTACACACTTACTCCACCAAGCTTTATATGACGTGTTGGGGAGGACTGTTGCGCAGGCTGGGAGTAATATTACGAGTGAGCGAATGAGGTTTGATTATACCTACTCCGGCAAACCGACGGAGGACCAACTCAAACAGATTGAACAAATTATCAACGATAAGATCGCCGCTAATTTGCCAGTAATTAAGTCGATTGAAAGTAAAGATGTGGCGATCAAAAGTGGTGCCAAGGCTTTTTTTGCGGAAAAATATCCAGATCAGGTTTCGGTTTACTCGATCGGTGACTATTCCAGGGAACTGTGTGGCGGACCACATGTGGAGTACACCGGATCAATCGGGAAAATAGTGATTTATAAAGACGAGGCACTCGGAAGTGGCAAACGCCGAATTTACGGTAAACTTGCCGAATAATTTTGTGCTATCCTAGAGGTATGGAGATTGGGAGTTTTTTGGGTAAATTAAAAGGTAAAGAAAAGGAAGAACTCAAGCAGTTTTTAGCTCTCGTACTGACAGATGAGATTGTGCAGGCGGCTGTTTGGCAAGTGGTGAATGAACAAACGGAGATTGTGGCGCTGGGGACCCCCGTAGAGTGGGATGGGGATACAGGGACCACAAGCGAACTGGTGACGGCGGTGGACGCTACAATATCGAGTGCGACAGAAGGGATGACCATGGAACCCAATGAGATTATTTTTGGGATTCTGCCTAGTTGGACGGATAAAGCGGGGATTCTCGGATCGAAACGAGATTTCATCAAGAGTATTAGTCATGAACTCGAGCTCAAACCACTAGGTTATGTAGCAATTACCGACAGCGTGCTTTCGTACCTCAAGATGCAAGAGGGCACTCCGGCAACATCAATCCTGATCCAGGTAAGCCGGGATGAACTCACCCTTGTGCTGGTACGACTAGGGCACATAGAGAATCTAGAGACGATTGGACGCAGTGATGACGTGGTCACAGATGTTTTGGAGGGGATTGCTCGATTTAAGGTGAGTGATAATTTACCCTCTCGAATTATTCTATTTAACAATATGCACAACCTGGATGAAATCAGCCAGAATCTCATGGCAGTTGAGTGGCAGAGCCAGTTCAAATTCTTGCATATACCCAAGGTAGAGACGCTCCCCAAGGATGTGATGATCAGTAACTGCCGAAGCGATCGGATTTGGGGTGGAAGAACAGGTGAAAGAAAGAGAACCAGATATACCAGAACAAGTTGTCCCAAAAGAAAAAAGAAAAATAGAATTACCTAAGCTGGTTTTACCCTCGATTAAATTTCCCAAAATTAATTGGCAGTATTTTTTGGGGAAAAAATCAGCCCTTTTGGTAGTGAGTACCATAATAATCTTGGCGAGCATCGGCATCTGGTTTACTTGGATTCTGCCTAGTGCACAAGTTGATATCAGTGTGACGCCTAAGATATTGGACCAAGAGGTAGATATTACGTTGTCAACAACGGAGTCAGTCGTCGATATTGCAGGAGGAATAGTCCCAGCTAAATTAGAGACTGCGGAGGCAGCAGGAGAAAAAATTGTGGAGACGACAGGGAAAAAGACCGTCGGGGAAAAAGCGAAGGGTGAAGTAATCATCTACAACCGCACTACACTCACAAAAACCTTTGCGAAAGGAACCACCTTAGCAAGCGGATCTCTAAAATACACTCTGGACTCTGATATAAGCGTGGCAAGTAAATCAGCCGGATCAGATTACATTGATGTTCCAGGTAAAACTACTGCAGCTATTACAGCCGCGACTCTAGGATCAGAGAGTAATCTGAAGGCACAATCTGAGTTGACGATTATGAATTTTGGCCGAGATAGTTACGTGGCCAAAAACGAGTCTGATCTTACGGGGGGCACTGCGGAAGAAATCCAAGTTGTAGCCAAGGAAGATCAGAAAAGTTTGGTGAGCGCTTTGACGGAAGAGTTGTTAGCACAAATTACCTCTAATATCCAAGAAAGTAGTCCGGGAGAAGCTGCGTACTTAATCACCTCAACTGCCAAAATCAACAAAGAGCAGTACTCGGCTAAAGTAGGCGAACAAGCCAAAACTCTACAGGGTAATTTGACGATGTCAGTGTCAATCTTACATTATCGAACCAGTGACGTGACAGAGCTCATCAACTCAAATATTGATCAAGCCATACCAGCTGGATTTGTGCGCTCACCAACTCCCGCGACCGTTGAGCTCACCGCAGAAACCATAAGCGATACTGGGAGCCAAGTCAAAGGCCAAGCCAAAGTGCAGATTGCCTTACTCCCAGACTGGGATATAACTACCCTTTCCAGTAAACTCAAGGGAAAGAGTGGTGGGGAGATCGAAGAAATACTCAAGAGAGAAATCCCTGGATTTCAAGGGGCAAGCACCTTGATTGTGCCAAAATGGTTACCTCCCCGATTTAAGACGATGCCAAGAAACCCAAAAAAGATTTTGATCACCATCTCCCCCGCTGTGATATGAAAACCATTTATGTCAAAGCTCCGCCAGGCTATCAACTCGAGAACCCCCTTACTTGGGGAAGAAAGTTGCGCTATGGCATGTCATTGGGTTTTTTGACCGTAGGAGTCGCCATTTTTACGACGGTGGTATACCCACTCGTGAGTTACCAGATTATGTATGCTCCTAGGTTGCAAAAAACAAAGATCTTATCCCCCTTAACAGAATCACCAATCCAACAAGTAAGGGCAGATGATAGCCCCATCTTTGTGGATGAAGTGGTCAATACTGCCCTCGACTATACAGATTCTGCCAATTGGTTTACGGGCTATGGGAATCCTGGCAACAAAATACCGCAAAACTCGATCTCAACTCTCTCGATCCCAAGACTGACAATTGATCGAGCAGTAGTACAGAGTGATCACACTGACCTCAAACAGTCGCTGATTCACTATCCAGGCACAGCAATGCCAGGAGATCTCGGAAATATGGTAATTTTTGGCCACTCGGTTTTACCTCAATTCTTTAATCCACAGAATTATTTGACAATCTTTTCGACGTTGCATACATTGGCTATCGGAGAGACGATTGAGATCACATCTGAGGGAGCTAGTTATACTTACAAAATTTTGGAGATGTATGAGACAGCCCCCAATGATCTCTCCCCGTTGGCGCAAACTTATGGAGGGCGATATCTCACACTCATTACTTGTACTCCCCCAGGCACTTATTTGCGGAGACTAATTATTCGGGCACAAATAATATGACCAAGTACTTAGGGATAGATTATGGCCAAGCTCATGTGGGACTAGCCTTAGCCGAGGTAAGCCTAGCAACTCCTTTAGTCTCACTCCCCAATAACCAAGCATTGTTAGAACAGATCCAACAAATCGTCCAGAGAGAAGGAGTGACAAAAATTGTATGCGGGATCCCGGAAGGGAGACTAGTAAAAGAAATCACTCAATTTGGGCAAGCATTAGAGGATAAAACCGGCGTAAAGGTGGCTTTGCATCCCGAAACACTCTCGACACAAGAGGCCATACTGCGACTACGGGAGAGTGGAGCCAGCCGCAAAAAACTCCAAAATGAACATGTCTATGCAGCGGCTCTTATTCTGGAAGATTACCTAGAATTCCAAAAATAGTGTAAACTAAAATTAAAGGAGAGGTTGAATATGCTAAAAAATGTTATTGCTCCAATCCAAGCCTGGTTATTAACCAAAGGACAATGTGTTGGATGCGGGACAGCCCTCTCCAAAGGAGAGCGAAGTGTCAAGGATAAGACCAGTGAGCGAGTGACGTGTAAATGTGGCAGAATTTTTATCTATGACAAAAAAACGAAAGTCTACCATCGGGCGTTATTTAGCGAAGTTTAGCTTACTCGCGTTAGTTTTGGCGAGTATATATTGCTACACATTAACTTTGCCAGTTTCAACCAAGCAAAGTTTCCAAGAGTTTGAAGTAAAAAGGGGAGAAAGTGTTAAGACTGTGGGTGCTCATTTGAAAGAGGCAGGGCTTTTGCGATCTCCCCTATATTTCCGCTACATCGTGAGCCAGCAAAAATTGACTATTCAGGCAGGGATTTACCAAATTCCGCGCTCAGCACCCCCCAGTCAAGTCGCGTTGCTTTTGACTAAGGGATTAGCAGTCGACCGAAAGCTCACGATCCCTGAAGGATACCGAGTTGAGCAGATTGCTGAGGTTGCAGGAATCCCAATGCAAGAATTCTTGGTATCGGCCAAGGGATTGGAAGGACGGTTATTCCCAGATACGTATTTTGTGAAAGCGGATATGACAGCGGATGAACTGGTGGACGTCATGCAGAATAACTTTGAAAAAAAAGTGGGTGAGATCGAGCAAGACACACTGATCCTGGCCTCGCTAGTGGAGCGAGAAACTAGGGCCAGCGAGGAGAAGCCGATTGTGGCGGGGATACTCAAAAAGCGTTTGGCAAGCGGGTGGGCGCTTGAGCTGGATGCCACGGTACAGTATTTCTTGGGCAAACCAGGCTCTTGGTGGCCCAACACGACACTTCTCGATCGCCGCCTCCCCTCCCCCTATAATACCTACCTGCATGTCGGGCTCCCTCCTACCCCCATTGGTAATCCTGGATTAGAGGCGATCCGTGCGGTCAAAAACCCTACTGACTCTCCATACTGGTTCTACCTTCATGACAAAACAGGAACAATCCATTACGCTGAAAACCTAGCACAACATAACCAAAATATCCAAACCTACATCAATAGGTAGATATTCACCTATTGACGGAGTTGGGTGAGTATGTTTAAATACTCTCTTGCCCGCGGTGCGTTGTTGGGCGTACGAAGAGACTGTACGTCCATTTTTATAGTTGGTGGCAAATAAGAGGTGTAGTTCCATGACCAAGATGAAACGTTTATATTGGGGAAAGGAAAATTTGACCCTACCCCCACTAGACTTGACTTGGGTGCAACGCGAATCATACGAACAATTTTTACAAAAAGATCTCCAGAAATATTTAGCCGAAATTAGTCCGATTGAGGATTTCACGGGGAAAACCTGGGAAATGTCCTTTGGTGCACACTACTTTGAAGCTCCCAAGATCCACCCCGAAGAAGCTGTCAAGAAAGGTTTGACTTATGACATGCCTTTGCGGGTCAAGGTCAAATTAGTTAATAAGATCACGGGAGATGAAACTGAGCAAGATGTGTTCCTTGGAGACATCCCGAAGATGACTGAGCGAGGGACCTTTATCGTTTCGGGTATTGAGCGGGCGGTAGTCAATCAACTAGTGAGGGCACCTGGGGCATTTTATGCGGGATCGATTGATCCCACGACAGGTCGAGTACTCTACAGCGCAGAGCTACGACCGATGCGGGGAAGTTGGCTAGAAATGACGGTAGGAAAAAATGACGTTATTACGGCCAAGATTGATCGTCACCGTAAATTTTACGTTACCACGCTCCTGAGAGCCCTGGGCATTGAGGATGAAGAGGAGATTAAGGCTCTGTTTAGGGAAGTGGACAGCGACAACGAACACCAATATATTTTTGCTACCTTGGCAAAAGATCCCAACCACACCCAAAGTGAGGCACTTCTAGATTTGTACGATAAAATTAGACCCGGTGAACCCGCAGTCTTAGAAAATGCGAAAAACCTCTTTTTCCAGAGTTTCTTTGACCCACGTCGCTACGATCTAGATAAAGTTGGAAGATACAAATTGAATAAGAAACTCGGGCTCTCGACTGAGAACAAACCCGATAATCAAGTGTTACAGAAGGCTGATTTGATTGCCATTATTAAGTACTTAATTGGACTCCAGAATGGGATGGGGTCGGTTGATGATATTGATCATTTGAGTAATCGCCGAGTAAGGAGAGTGGGAGAGCTGTTGGGAGCTACCGCTTTTAGAATAGGGTTGCTCCGTCTTGAGAGATCAATTAAAGAGAAGATGTCACTAGTAAAACCTGAGGAGTCGGCTACTCCCGTCCAACTAATTAATGCTCGTCCAGTAATTGCCACGATTTCTGAATTTTTCCGTCGCAATCGACTATCAACCATCTTAGACCAGACTAACCCTTTGGCGGAAATCGACAACCTGCGTCGTCTTTCGGTGATGGGAACTGGCGGAGTAACGAGAGAGCGGGCGAGCTTCTCCATGCGAGACATCAACTCTAGTCAATATGGTCGAATTTGCCCGGTTCGCTCACCTGAAGGACCCAACATTGGTCTTGTGACTTATCTTTCACTCTACAGCAAAATCAACGAATACGGATTTTTAGAATCACCTTATTACAAGATCGTGGAGAGTAAAAAGGCAGGAAAAACTGTGATGCAAATAACCAAAGAAATGGTGTATTTGCCGCCTGATGATGAACAAAACTACTATATTACGCATGCGGGTGTAACTATCAACGATAAGCGAGAGATCACCGATCCTTGGGTTCCAGCGAGATATCGGGGCAACTTTATCGAGGTACCAGTTGCAAAAGTCCAGTTTATTGATGTGGTACCACGCCAAGTGGTGGGGACATCTGCATCGCTTATTCCTTTTATTGCGCATGATGAAGCTAACCGAGCCCTGATGGGTACCCACATGCAGTGCCAAGCTGTACCCCTGATTGCACCTGAATCGCCAATTGTGGGAACAGGGATGGAAGGTGAGGTCGCGGAATCGATGGGATGGGTAGTAAAGGCACTACATAATGGAACCGTGATTCAAGTCGATGCGAATCATATTGTGATCGAGTTAGAAAAAAGTGAAGCGATAAAAGCCAAGGAATACTTTGCCAAACATAGTAGTGAGCATGTGACGTATACGGGGAGTCGAGAAACCTATTCTCTAATCAAGTTCCATCGTACCGCTAACTCTACTTGCTATAACCAAAAACCAGTAGTAAAGGTGGGAGATAAGATTAAGGCTGGCGATCTGTTGATTGATGGACCTGCATCGGATGGGGGAGAACTAGCACTGGGTCGCAATCTAGTGATTGCCTATGCATCGTTTATGGGACTCGGATACGAAGACGCAATTATAGTCTCGGATAAATTGGTAAAAGAAGATGTATTGACCTCCATCCACATCAATGAATACCAAG
>Ga0075703_118_pt1 | contig 15552 bp, 20 predicted proteins | sample RifGroA2_FD_67734 | JGI IMG/M metagenome (GOLD analysis project Ga0075703, IMG submission 67734) | Microgenomates bacterium GW2011_GWA2_46_7
GGGAGAAGCCCTGTTGCCAAGCAACAAACCGATGATAGCCAAAGAATATCCGACTGTACAATCCAAAATCAAAACCTTTAGTGCTGTCAATTTTCTTATGAGATACCCACTAAAGTAGTAGCTGATTGAGGCTCCAACATCTGATAAGATGTTGGCCAACCCGATCGCCCAAACTGGCCAAATAGTCAAGAAAAATGCTCCTTGAAACTGATAAGTAATTTCGCCAAAAGAGAAATCAATGATGGATGCTAGGCTAAGCAAGCGAAGTTTACGATTTTTGATAAACAATTGAAGAGCTTCTTTAATATGGGTGTAAAGATTAGTTGTCTGGGGGGAACGAGTAAGAGGACTGTCGAACTGATAACTAATAATTAAGAGCAGTAGTTGAGAAGATACTGCAGCCCACAATAACCAGCTAAAAGAATAATGGGCTATTAATCCTCCGAGGCCAGCAGATATCGCTAATGCAAGATGCTCCATGGAACTAGCTTTGCCCAGAAATTCGTGGTATTTGTGCACTAGGTTGTTATCAGCTAAGGTGTCGTATAAAAAGGTATTGTTATTACTACTATAAAAAGCACGAGACAGTCCTTCGAGAATGGCTCCGCCCACTAACCACCAATAAGAAAACCCTAAAGCATAAAAAATGTAGGCTAAAACTCGCACCCAAGAACCCAAAATGATGGTGCCCCGGCGTCCCATCCTATCTGACCAGATGCCGGTGGGGACCTCAAAAATTGCAGAGGCAAGCATGCTAATACCAAATATGGAGGCTCCAAGGGTGTAGGATCCGGAAACGCGAGAGAAATAAATGATAGCGAGGGGCGCAAAAAACGTAAAGCCAATGAGAAAATTGAAAATCTTGAGAAGACGGATATTTTTGCGATACATGAGGGAATTATACGCCTAGGATGGGCGACGAAGGAACTGCTGGAAATAGTAATAGGCAGTAATGGTGGGACCGTCAATGATAGTGCCGTCGGCAATGAGGGCTTCGAAATTGGATATAGTCACCCACTTCTGTTGCATGCCTTTTTCGGCAACATCCAGCGATTGAGAGCATTTTTCCCATTGCGTGGTGATATAGAGGTAACATTTTTGGTCCATGGTGCCGATGGCGGGGTAAAAGGTGGCAATTTCAACAAGATCGATGGCGATTAACCCAGTTTCTTCTGCCAGCTCGCGCTTGGCGGCAACATATGGTTCATCAGCTTCGGCGTGGCCCATGGGGAATTCCCATGAGAAAATCTCAGCTGAAGGCCGATACTGACCCACTAAGAGTAGCTTGGTGCCATCCCAGGGAATGACTACCGAAAACGGCTCTTTGCGGACAATCCCGTACGTAACATGATCGCCATGAGCGGTGATAAATTCATCTTCGGTTACGCGCATGTAGCGATTTTGATATTTGATGGTGGAATGGAGATTTTTCCAGGTCATATGTTTATTTTGACGGCTTGGATAACGAGAAAAAGGGGGAATTCTCTACGAGCACGGTTTTCGGCCCGGGCGGCTTTACCCACACTTTTTTTGTCAGAAGTGAGTTCTAGCAGATCGGTTGTTACAAGTCCAGCGCGCTTCAAAGCGGTGAAGTAGTAGCTGATTGGCTGATGGTAACTCCAGGTGACGGGAGACCTTTGATCTCCTGGGTGAGCGTTGATAGGGATCTCAAGTTGCGAGAGGTAGCGGTTCACCTGCCGGTATTCAATTTTGGTAGCAGGATCTTGACCCCAACTGCTTTGGCGGGGGATACGAAACGCGGGGTGGTTGAGGACGCACGTAAAACTACCCCCTACTTTGAGAGCTCGGGCGACGTGACTGATGACTGAATCAGCATTGGCCATGTTTTGGAGAGCAAGGATGGAAACAGCGTGATCAAAACTTGTCTCAGAAACAGGTAAAGACTGGGTAGCGTCAGCCACAAAATACTGATGTGCGGGATTAGTATCAATTTTTTTGGCTGCGATAATCAGGTCGCGAGAAATATCTATCCCAACGTACTTAACTGGGGGGGGAATCGTGCGCGCATATATCCCCTGCCCACAGCCAACATCTAGGACAATTGATCCAGGTTGGGGAGTTAACAATTGTTTGAGGGCGGGGAATATCACATGCTGGTGAAAGTAGTGACCATCAACACCCACAATACCGCCATACCATTTGGCGACTGGGCTCCAGGATGTTTTACTCATGGGGACTATTATAGTCTACTCTTTCTTTGGTTCTTTGCTTTTTAGGCTGATAATTTCTCTCCAGGGTTTTTTACGGTCGATGATGAGTCTCCAGCCAAGTAGCTCGATACCAATAGGAATCACCCAGACGCCGGGGAGGATGGGGAGAATCAGACCCGCAATGCCGAAGATGACCAAAAAGATGCCGAGCGCACGTTTAAGATTTTTCTTCGCTTGTTGTTGCATAGCTAACAGTTTATCAGACTTCTTCTTTAATCAGTAAAGAGAAGAGTGGGAAGAGGCCCACGATCAAGAGAGCCAGCGGGAAAGAGCGAGTGGCGGCAAACCCAATAATGGGGTTGAGAATAACAAGAGCGAGCCGCCGCACCATGCCGATTGAAGACAAGATGGGAAAAAGGGCGGCCAGGACAAAAACCAATGACACGAGGATAGCACTGTGATGTAAGTAGGCAGCTCCGGAGCCGATAATTTTTTCGAGAAAGTGAAAGTGGGAGGAAACGAGGATTTCAGAGAGCAATAACCCCGCGTGAGCCAACCCAAAGTAGATAATGGGAATACCAAGGTTGGACATCATGGGTTGGTAAAACCAAACGACGAAATATGCGGCTGAGGCCACTACTACCGAGTCGAGGGCAAGGGTGCGAATGACGGGATTGTGCCGGATGGTTGCGAAGCCGTATTTAATAATGTCAAAATATTTTTTGGACTCGGACTGCGAATGATATTTGGGTTCGGGGATACTCCAAGCGATTGCGGAGGCGATCAACATGGGAATAGCGGTTAAATATTGCGGGGCATTGAGACCCAAGCGGGAGGCTAGGATACTGCCGATGGGAGCGGCTACCATCATGCCGGCGAGCATGAGAGCATCAGAGCGACCCAAGATTTTTTTGCTCTCTCCTTCCCTACCCTGACTTTTGAGCGTGTCGTAGAGCAGAGCTTGGTCGGCCCCGGAGTTGAGGGCGTAGCCGAGCGCAAAGAGAAATTCGGCGAGAAGAAAAATGGAGAACGAAGGAAAGCACCCATAAACAATGGTGGCGAGGGCGATAGTGGCGGAGCCAAGGATTAAGCTGTGCTTACGCCCGATTTTGTCGGCAACGGCGCCGGTGGGGATTTCGAGCAAAAATACCCAGACGCTAAACCATGATTGAAGGAGCTGGACCTGGAAAAGACTGATGTGACCCCAGTCGGTAAAGAAGGGAATGAGAACCGCCGAAAAGAAAGCAAAGTTCTTGAAAAAGGCGTATAAGTAGTTTCGATTGATGGGGTCGCCCCACCACTGAGGAAATTTCATTGAGCAATTATATCAGCCTAATTCTGGGTAGTGGCACTTCTTGTACTTCTTACCACTGCCGCAGGGACACAGATCATTGCGACCAACTCGTTCTTTTTTATCCAAAGATTGAGACTCGGCTTTGACTATCTTGGGTTGGACCGTACCACCCTGAACTTCGTCTTTGCGAAGAATGACGGGGGCGGGTTGGGAAGGTTGTTGGACTGGGTTCAAACGATAGATCTTTTTCACCACGAAACTTTCGATGGCACCGACCAAACGTTCAAACATTCCGTAGGCTTCTTGCTGGTATTCAACAAGAGGATCACGCTGAGCATAGCCGCGTAAACCGATCCCGTCGCGGAGAGATTCCATATTGTCTAAGTGATCCATCCATTTTTCGTCAAGTGTGGTCAGGTAAACGTATTTTTCGATTTCGCGGATAGTTGTTTCCCCTATCGCTTTTTCGCGACTCTCATAGGTATCTTTGGCAATCCCTTTAAGGGCATTGATGATGATTGAGGGATCCTTAGTTTTACCTAGTTCGTTGACTAGATGAGCTTGGGAAGCATCATCAAAAGGAATAATTGTGATAAATTCTTTGACGATGGCGTCGAGCTCTTTGCCAGTGAACCCTTCGGTGACTCTAGAATTGACGATTAGTTCGATCTCTTCATCAACCAAATCAGTGACGCGGGAACGGAGGGAAGTGGGACTAGTCTCAGCATCGGTTAAGAGCTTATCGCGGAGCTGATAGATCACTTGACGATGCTTATTCATCACATCGTCGTATTCGACCACCCGTTTGCGCATGTCAAAGTAAAATCCTTCGACTTTGACCTGAGCAGACTCGAGCGCTTTAGAGACCATGGAGTGTTCGATGGCCTCATCTTCGGGAATCTTGAGCATGGTCATAATGCTCGCAATTTTGTCACCACCAAAAATACGCATGAGATCATCTTCGAGTGAAACATAAAAGCGGGAAGAGCCGGGGTCACCTTGACGGCCGGAGCGACCGCGAAGTTGGTTATCGATACGGCGGCTATCGTGACGCTCGGTCCCAATGACATGGAGCCCTCCTACCTCTACTACTGCATCATGTTCTTTTTGCCAATCTTTGGGAGTCCTGCCGACCTTGGTTCCACCAAGCACAATATCGACACCACGACCGGCGATGTTGGTGGCCACCGTAATGGCACCAAACTTACCGGCATTACTGATGATTTTGGCTTCTTCGGTATGATTCTTGGCATTTAACATGTGGTGGGGCAAGTTTTTGCGCTTCAAGTATTTAGCAATAATTTGATTGTTATCAATGCTCTTGGTACCGATCAAAACTGGGGTACCAGTCGCATGGAGTTCTTCTACTGCTTTGACGATAGCGCTGTATTTGGCACGAGTAGTTTTGAAGATAAGATCAGGGTGATCGATACGTTTAACATTGCGGTGAGTGGGAATAACGGAGACATCAAGATTATAGATCTTTTTGAATTCTTCCCCTTCGGTACTAGCAGTCCCGGTCATACCAGAGAGGTGCTCGTACATGCGAAAATAGTTTTGGAGAGAGATCGTGGCCAAAGTACGCGACTCTTGTTGGACAGCAACCCCTTCCTTGGCTTCGATGGCTTGGTGGAGACCATCAGAGAAGCGTCTGCCATACATCATGCGTCCAGTGTGCTCGTCAACAATGATGACAGTCCCATCTTTGACAACATAGTCACGATCGCGTTCAAAAAGGGTGGCCGCCTTCAAGGCTTGTTCGACATGATGAACGGTATCGTAACTCTCTTCGTAGAGATTTTTCACTTTCAGACGCTGTTCGAGACGACGAATGCCATAATCGGTTAAAGTGGCCGTCTTTAATTTTTCATCCACGTCAAAATCGGTATCCTTGGCAAGCGTGGTAACGAGTTTGGCATACTCGAGATATTTGCTGGTGGGCTCTGAATCAGGAGCGGAGATAATGAGCGGGGTACGTGCCTCGTCGATCAGAATCGAGTCTACCTCATCGACGATGGCATAGTAGTGACCTCGCTGGACTTTGTCAGAGAGGCGATGAACCATGTGGTCACGCAGGTAGTCAAAACCAAACTCATTGTTGGTGCCGTAGGTAATGTCGGCGCCGTAACTCTCCCCGCGCCTCACAGGAGAGAAGTGTTGGAGACGCTCGTCCTCCTCAGTGGTATCAACATGACCCAAGTCGAGAATCCCACCGGGTTGATCACCCATCCCAGAATAGATCACTCCGACTGAGAGACCAAGGAGTAGGTGAGAACGACCGTACCAACCGGCGTCGCGCCGAGCGAGATAGTCGTTGACGGTCACGATGTGGACGCCTTTGCCAACAAGCGCGCGCACATAGGAAGCTAGGGTGGCGGAGAGGGTTTTCCCCTCCCCTGTCTTCTGTTCGGCAATCCGACCGTGGTAGAGGGAGAGGGCGGCTAAGAGTTGGACATCGTAGGCACGCTCACCGGTAGTGCGACGGATTGCCTCACGGATAGTAGCCAAGGCTTCGGGTAAGATATCGTCAAGCGACTGCCCCCCTTCAAGTCTTTTCTTGAACTCGGCAGTTTTGCCTGGGAGCTCCTTATCTTTGAGCTGGGAAATGGTATCTTCAAAAGCGTTGACCTGATCAACAATGGGTTGAAGAGCAGTGAGTTGTCGAGCGTTCCCATCAAAAAATTTCGTCAGGAAATTGAGCATATTGAAAGTATAACATGCTACTCTGGTTTAGAGCTGAAGAAAGTTGGCGAGGGTTTGGCTGGATTCGGCGGGGCGACTCGAATCATAGAGAAAAGTTTGCCAACCCAGTTGTTTGGCGCCGTCCAGGTGGCGTTGTTGATTTTCTACAAACAAAATTTCTCCTGGCGGGCAATCTACTTTACTTTCGGCGATCTCAAATATTTTTTTATCAGGTTTTTGCGCCTTTACAAGGCTACTATCGACTACAACGTTCCAGTTGATGAGTTCCATCAAATCACCTCTGGCGTAGATTGTATCCAGGAGTCCTGGATACATATTGGTCAATAGTCCAATGCGGGTGGTACGATGCAACACTTGGATAAGTGGCCAGATGGTGGGGTTGGGGTCGTAACGGTTCACAAAATCTTGAATCATCGAGTAATTGGCGGGAATAGCGAGACCCAGTTTCTCGCGGAAGATGGGGACCAAAGTCTCGACATCGCGATCGAGGCAAATTTCACCTCTGTATTGTCGCCAAATTTCTTCAAATTGGGAATCCAGTTCGGGGGTAATGCCTAATCCCTGTTTCATCTCTTCCCACTTATTGGTGCCGGAATAATCAAGGAGGACTACTCCGCCGACGTCAAAATAAACGAAAGAAATTTTGGACATGAGGGAATTGTATCACCTAAAAATTTGATATATTTATACTATGACTAGAATGACATTGATATTTTATTCGAATGAGCGCGGTGATGAACCAGTAAGAGAATTTCTGGATAAATTATCTAAACCTGCCAGAGAGAAAACTATTCGTGCAATTACACCACTAGTTGAGTTTGGGATAGGATCACATGTACTTAACACCAAAAAATTAATCGGTTATCCGCTATGGGAAGTAAGAGTCTTAGGTAAGGATAGTATTCGCATTTTTTATGCGATTGCGATAGCTAACCGCATATTAATATTACATGGATTCATAAAGAAATCACAAAAAACATCTACTAGAGAGATAAATTTAGCATTAAAGAGACTTTATGACTGGAGTAGTCGACACTGGAGTAGTCGACATTGACAGTGATACTATATATGATATCATGAGTAGATGAATAAAAATAGACTCGGCACAACATACGAAGAATATCTAGAAGAACAGTTGAGAGACCCTGAATTCCGAAAGTTGTGGGAGGCGGGTGAGGCTGATTACCAAATCGCTAGACAGATGATTAAAGCTCGAATAGAAAAGAAAATGAGCCAAAGAGCACTAGCTAAAAAAGCGAAAACTACTCAGGCGCGAATTTGTGAACTGGAAGGCCAAAATGCAAACCCAAGTCTTGCTACTCTCAAACGGATTAGTGGTGCGCTTGGGATCAGGTTTCAACTGTCTATCTGAGTAATGTTGTATAATTTTGATATGCTGAATTCTAGACTGTCGGAGAACACTTTTGTTTATAGATTGACTGAATTGTTTTATTGGGTCTCACTATCGTTGGGAGGATTGGGTATTGCGATGGTAACGTTTTCGGGTGATTTAGATATCAACATTATGCTTATACTTATATGGATTGGCTGGTATTCAATTTATTCAGCCAGCAATATAGTAAGAAGTTCGATTCGATATTTGTTTCTGGGAACAGTCTTTGATTGGTCGTGGATAGCTGATCTATTCTACCCTTTAGTGGGTAAGGAAAGTAAAAGTGACAATAATTTGTTAAGGTTTAAGAACTTCCTTATTTTCCTGGTCATTTTATCAATAATTGCTGTAGGTATTGATGATCTCAACTCGGACAATAATGTTTATATGCCTAAAACTGCTGTTCCCATACAAGTGGAGCCACGCAAGCCCGTTAACGTACCATCCCCAACTCCCTATAAAGTACCCCAATTACAGAGAAATTCTCCTCTTCCACTTGGTCAATAGTATTTTAAAGAAAAGAATTTGTACAAGATACAATTGCCTTAGGAGGTGATTTATTATGATATTTGAAAGAGTTTCTGAAACTTTGTGGGTAGAGTACACCAGTGATGGGGCGATAAGGAGATTTTTGGTTTGCGATAAAGGCTATAAGAAACCAAATCTATCTATTTATCCTGTTACGATTCTAGTTTGAGGCTATCTACTCCAAGCACTTTGGGAGTTTGACGGTGCCGTCCTTTTGTTGGAAATTTTCCCAGAGCGCAATCAGCGTGCGAGTACTAGCAAGGGCGGTATTGTTTAACATGTGGACGTATTTGATAGAGCCATCGACGGAGAGATAGCGAATATTGGCACGGCGACTCTGGAAGTCGGCCATAATACTGTCGGAGGCCACCTCACCGTATGCATTGCGGCCAGGCATCCAAGCTTCGATGTCATATTTTTTGGCTTGGGGTTCACCCATATCACCGGTACACATAAGGAGTACGCGGTATGGAATGCCAAATTCTTGCAAGAGTTCTTCGGTGTAGTTCAACATTTTTTCGTGCCAGAGTTTACTCTCCTCAATATCGGCAATACACAGGACAACTTGTTCTATCTTCCAGAATTCGTGGACGCGGTAGAACCCCTAGGTATCTTTGCCATAACTGCCAATCTCGCGACGATAACAGGGAGAGAAACCCGCCATTTTGATAGGAAGATCTTTTTCTCTCAGAGTCTCACCCGCATAGTATGAGACGAGTGGAGTCTCTGCGGTTGGGGCTAGAAAATAATCATTTTTGGGGTCGTTCTCATCTACACCCAGTCTGTAAGCCTCTTCTTCGTGCCAGGGGAATTGACTAGCATTGATGAATCGCATCATTTTTGAGATAGTATCCACGATAACCGGCAACTTTGCTCCCTCGCTCTAAGTCTAGCCAGTCATTCTGGGTGGCGATGGCTACGTGGTCAAGAGGAGTGAAGTCGAACTGAGGCTTGGTCCCCCATTCTCTAACTACTACATTTCCACTCTCATCCTTACCTACGGGCACCTCAGGGAGGGAGACATTGGGGATTTGCAACATCAGATCGGCAAATGATACTTCTAATCGCTTAAGCTCGGGCTCGAGATTTTCGAGGGCAAGTTTAAGTTCTTTTGACTGGGCAATAAGCTCTGCCGTGCGGGTAGTTTTTAACTGGTCGTTGAGTTTGTTCCGTTTGCCTCTGATGACCTCTACCTTGCCAATCAACTCTCGACGCTTTTGGTCTACTTCGAGTAAGTTATCGACCACGGCTGGGTTGCCATTTTTGTTTTTGGCACTAGTTTTGACTAATTGCGCGTTGTCACGGATGTATTGTATGTCTAACATAGGGCATATTATAGCTTATGCTGGGAGAGGAGCTGAAAGGCTTCTTCGACAATGGGGATCGTGAGGGGGAGACAGTCGAGCTTTTTAGCTTCATCAAGCGTAAACCAACCCCAGTTACTGGTTTCCCAATCTGGGTCGTGAGAGAGATCAGGTATCTGGTTACCAATATCAACCAGGTAAGTGACGAGGAGAACGTGGGTATCCATTTTTTCGTCACTTTCGTCGGCGTACCAGATACTACTTTTGACAATGGGGTATGGCTGAATAATAGTTGCTTTAACATGGAGTTCTTCGTACATCTCACGAACCACAGCCTCCTCTATCGTTTCACCAAAGTCGAGAGAGCCACCGGCTAACTGCCATTTGTGATGCCAAACAGGATTGCCAGGGGCGTGGCGCTGGGTCATCAATACTTTGTCGCGGTCAAGAGAGATGGGTAGACCGATCGCGGCTACAATAATTTGTTTGTCGGCGTTTTTGGTGGTGGTCATAAGCCAAGTTCCGGGGCAATCGATTGCATAGCAGAGAGGACGGTCGGGACGTGATCACCCCAGAGATCTACGCCTAAATCGTTCGTCCCTTGCTCGATTTCTTCCCGATTGACGCCAGCGGCAAAGGCCTTGTCTTTCCATTTTTTCTTGATACTTTTGACCTCGACGTCAGCAATTTTTTTGCTGGGTCTAACAAGGGCGGTGGTAGTGATCAAACCCGTGAGTTCGTCAATGGCAAAGAGAGCTTTTTCCAGGTTGGATTCTCGAGAAACATTGGTGTGGGGCGCGTGGGAGAGAATAGCGCGGATAATTTCTTCACTAACTCCGCGAGAACGCAAAATTTCACTCCCTTTTTGGGGATGGCCGTCGAGTGTGGGGTGGATCTCCCAGTCGAAGTCGTGGAGCAGGCCGGTGACGCGATACTTCTCCTCGTCTTCGCCATACTTTTTGGCATAAGCAGCCATTCCCGCCTCTACCGCGAGCATATGACGCACGAGATTTTCGTTTTTGACAAATTCACGAACTATTAATAGAGCTTGGTCGCGGGTCATAAAATGCTCCTCACAATGGATTGGGAACATCGATAAACTCAACTTCTAATGTGTTGCCAAAGTGGGTTTTAATTTTTTTGCCTAGTTCTTGCACTCCAAAGACCTCGGTAGCATAGTGGCCGGCAGAGAAATAGTTAAAACCTGCATCTTTAGCGATAGTTGCACCGGACTCGCCAATCTCCCCGGCTATGTGAAGATCGATACCGTGATCATAGATTTCGTGCATAGTTTCTCGGGCTGGCTTGGCGCCGCCGGAACACACACCTATCCGCTTGATTTCAACTGGGCCTCCATAGATGGCAAAAACGTCGTGACTGGTAATCTCGGCCAACTTGACGGCGAGATCTTTAACATTTTCAGGTTTGTCGAACTCGGCCACCCACCCCCAACTTTCAAAGTATGGGAGATCGAGGCGTTTGGCTCCTAAAAGCTTGATGATCGTGGCGTTGTTGCCGATCTCAGGATGAGCATCAAGAGAATAATGATAACCAGCGATAGTTAGATTGTGAGCAAAAACATATTTGAGTACCGCTTGTTGGGACTGATCGAGGCGAGAGTTGTAGAGGTATTTGGAAGAGAGGTGGAGACCATGATGGGTAAGAGTAAATTCTGCGCCAGCTGAGACTGCCTCGCGAAAAAAGTCGAGGCTAGTGGAGACGCCGATTGCCACTTTGGTAACTTTTTCTGCTCCGTGGACCTGAATCCCGTTGGCGTTTTCGTCAACATTGTTGGCTTTGGCGATCAGATCCTCACCAATTATCTGGTGAATGGTTTTAATTAGTTCGTCACGAGTGACCATATTATTTCTTTCCTTTTTTGTCTTTTTTTGATTCCATTTCATTTAAATTATAAATTCGGCGAGTTAGTTCTCCAATGTGACGCTTCATCTGGGGGAAAAGTGTACCCTCGCGGGCGGTGACGTTTTCCAAAAACCAAAATAAACGTTCGGATACGCCGAGGCCACTAGTTGGTGGCATCCCATATTCGAGCATTTCGACATAGTCAATGTCCAACATTTGAGCTTCGTCATCTCCAGCGTCGCGTGCTGATTGTTGTTCCTTGAACCGAGCAAGTTGGTCCATCGGATCATTGAGCTCGCTATAGCCATTGCAGAGTTCGCTCCCGGCAAGGATAATTTGGAAACGCTCGGTAATCTCTGGATTATTGGCGTAAGACTTGGCTAGAGGCGAAATAAATTTGGGGGTATTGATCAAAAATGCTGGACCGGCGATATCAGCTCTAACTATTTTCCAGAGATTGTCGACAAGACGGGATTTACCAACTTTGCCATCCAATTTCACTCCGTGTTTCATCAGAACTGTGGCCATTTTGGCTTCTGTAGTATGGAAGATATCGATACCAAGTTTATTTAAAATAGCAACCCCATAATCAATCTCTTCCCACTTACCAGCTAAGTCAAAAGTGTGAACACTCCGCGTAAATTTGGTGGTCCCATACACTTCTTTTGCAAGCGTTTGGAACAGGGATTTGGTGAGCTCCATATTGTCTCGAAAGTCAGCATATGCCCAGTACCATTCGAGTTGGTAATATTCTTGCAAGTGTTCATCGTCAATCCCTTCGTTGCGGAAATTGGGGCCGAGAGTATAGATTTTTTCGAAACCGCCACCGATCAAGCGTTTGAGATATAGCTCAGTGGAAATACGCATATAAAAAGTTTCGTCGAGGGCATTGTGGTGTGTATTAAAGGGGCGAGCGTCGGCTCCTCCTGTCACGTGTTCGAGGACGGGAGTTTCGACTTCGACAAACCCATTGTTAGTCATAAATTGGCGTGCCACCGACCAGAATTTACTTTTCCGAGAAAATAGTTCGCGGTGGGAAGGATTCATCACCAGATCGAGGTAACGACGACGGAAAATTGTATCTGGATCTTTGAGTCCATCCCAGCTATCTGGAAGCGGACGGATAGATTTGGTGAGGAGGGTGAGTTCTTGTACATCCAGCGAAATGGCCCCAGTTTTACTTTTACACACTAGTCCTTTGACTGCAATAAAATCGCCAACATCAATGAGAGATAACTCAGCAAATCCAAGGGTCCCTTTTTTCTTGTCCAGAGAGACTAATTTACTTTCGCGAAATAAGAGTTGGATTTTGCCTGATTGATCTTCTAGATCACCAAAGGCCAGTTTGCCGTGTTCACGCAGAGCACGAAGGCGACCCGTCAACGATAAAGTTTTGCCAGCATATTGAGCGTAATTGGTTATTACCTCTCCGTTTGATACTTCTTTGTGAGATTGAGCGGGATAGGGTGAAATGCCTAGCGAGACTAGCTTGTTGAGCTTGATTATTCGTTCGTTCCTGATTTCTTCTAATCTTGATGTCATATGTTTCCCTCTCTTGTGTAGTATAACAAAAAACCCGGCTGGTAGCCGGAAAAATATATTCTAGCTACACAGACTGGATTAGTGGATTTTTTTGATTTTGTAGATGACTTTGCCGGCGGGAGCTTCAAATTCGACAGCTTGGCCTTTTGTTTTACCCAGAAGTGCTTGACCCAGGGGAGAGGTATGGGAAATTTTCTTTTTGATGGGATCGGCTTCCCATTCACCCACAATCTCATAGGTGTGTTCAGTTTTACCCAGTTCGACAGTAACCTTGCAACCTAGACTCACGGCTCCAGAGCCACTACTTTTGACTACCTGTGCCTTAACGATAATGGATTCGAGCTCTTCGATACGACCTTCGACGAAGGAAAGCTCTTCTTTGGCGGCGTGATACTCGGCATTTTCGGATAAATCACCAAAGTCGCGTGCACGAGCTACTCGCTCGATGGCGCTGGCAAGTTTGGAGTTTTTCAGCTCGATGAGCTCCGCTTGGATCTCGTTCAAGCCGTTTTGCGTAAATTGAATTTTAGTGATTGGATTAGTCATCCGAGCATGATAACAAACCCCGCTAGAGAGTCAATATGCCTATAGTACGCACGCACAAAAAATACAATGCTATACTAGAGATAGTTATTAGTATGCAAAGGAGTAAATATGCAAGGATATACAGGTAATATTGAAGATTTGACGAAGAATAATTCTAATTTCCGCCAAGTCCTCTATACCGGAAAATATATGCAACTAGTTGTCATGAAGCTCAATGTGGGCGAGGAAATAGGGATGGAAACCCACCCGAGTGTTGATCAGTTTTTCCGAATTGAGGTAGGACAGGCTAAGTTCATAGTGGATGGGGAAGAAACAGAAGTAAAAGAAGAGGGTGTCTTCATTGTCCCAGCGGGGAGCGAACACAACGTGATCAATACTGGTACCGGCGAGCTGCAACTATATACAATATATACTCCACCAAACCATCCAGAAGGTACGATCCATGTCACCAAGGCTGAGGCTGATACTGCAGAGGCAGCGGGACACCACTAGACAAAACTCTTTACTTTGAGAATGTAATTGGTGTAGGCTAGAGACAATATTTATTGCATAATTATGTTCCAGGAAAGGAGGTAAATATGAACGATATTACAATGACTCCCCCAACTCCTAGCCCGACTCCTACTCCGGCCCCCGAGCCAATCCAGGTTCCCCCAGCTCCAGTAGTGTCAACCCCCGAACCCACCCCAGCACCAGTGATGCCAGCAGAGCCTGTCGCTCCACCAGAATCAACTCCAGTACCCCCAACGGTGTAAGTGAGGGAAGTATTTCTACTCAAAACTCCGCGATTGCGGGGTTTTGTGGTGTAGTAGACGCAACACTATTTTAACTTGTAATAACTACCTTTGGTGTCACCTTTTTTCTGAACATAGCCTTTATCTACTAACCCAGCGAGGAGCTTATGGGCTTGCTGGCGAGATACATTAAACTCGCTTACTATATCTTGACTCGTTGCTTCTGCATGGGAACCTAGGTATGTCAGTATTTCTTGTTCTTTGGGAGTAGGACGATCTGCCACCTTCTCACTCTGCATAGCAGTTTCTATGCGCGAGAGAGCGCTTTGCAATGAGTATTTGACCCCATCTGTAAAATAAGTGAGCCACTGACTTTTATCGCCTTTATAAGCTGTACTCAATTTATCTGAATACTCAAATCTATCTAAGTCGTAATAGTCATCGAGGACAAAGTATTTATTGATTTGATAGTGATATTTGAGAAAAATAAGAGCAGTCAGGAGACGGCAGGTGCGACCATTACCATCAACAAATGGGTGGATATAAACATATTGGTGGTGGAAAATACCGATCTTTAACAATGGTGAGGTGTCTTTGTCCTGCTCTAGCCAATCTAGCAATTCAGTTAAAGCTTGCTCAATTTCAATTTTTTTGTGGAATGGTGGCTCATGTTTGACGTGGAGCTTGGGAATGCCATCTTTCGTTTCGTAGCCACCTACTATGACGCGAGTATTTCTGATATTCCCCGCAATTTCATTATCAACTGATTTGAGAAGTTTTCCATGGAGATCAGTGATTGTCGCCAAAGAGAGTGGTTGATTTACATATTGGTCGAGTGATTTGAGCAGATCAAAGTAGTTTTTGACTTCGCGCTCATCACGGTTCGCCGGAACTCTATCTCCTAGTAAGAGGTTGGTAACTTCGGGTAAAGATAGTGGGTTGCCCTCGATACTATTACTGATGTAGGTGGATTTAATTAGGTGATCACGCTCTAGGTTGAGCTCGAGTTTCTTGGGTATACGCAATCCCTCAAGCTGACCATAGAGTCGCTCGATCTGGGTGAGGTTCGTGATGATCTGGGGAGATAGTACATATTTGGGCTGGAACATATATGCTCATTATACAAATTTATCAATAATTGTCAACTTAATTGTAAGTTTAATTGTAAACTATGGACAATGACACATATCTGAGCCAATTTGATATACTTCGCACTATGATTTCACTCGATAAGGTCCAGCTCTACATGAATTTGTTTACAGGTAGGAGAGATGTCTATGCACGGCGATGGGAACGTAACGGCAAAAGTGGCTACTCCCCCGCTTATTCCTTTTCCTGGCCAGAGTTTATAGCACGCAAAGAAAATGGTGGGACAATGGCTAATTTCACGAACAAGACCTCGCTGCCCATGACCATGGAAGTTATCCAAAAACACTTGGAGGGAGATGAGTATCTGGGACTTTATCCACTGAGA
>Ga0075703_105_pt1 | contig 14523 bp, 16 predicted proteins | sample RifGroA2_FD_67734 | JGI IMG/M metagenome (GOLD analysis project Ga0075703, IMG submission 67734) | Microgenomates bacterium GW2011_GWA2_46_7
CCTTCCTCCGCCCCCATGGGCAGGTTAACGGCGGCACCAAGCAAAACACCTGGTGCTCTGCCAGTGACGGCTCTTATTACTTTGTTTTAACCCAACCCACCGGCAGTGATCAGGACATTACCGTGTTTTTAGACACCGGCGGAGGCCATAAAGCCGCTTTATTTACCCACAATAATGACGCTATTAGTGATATAACCGGTTTAACTTTATACAAAGATAAAGTGGTAATCCGCTCGGAATCTTCCAGTTCGATCACCAATGCCGATATTAATACTTACGACCAAACCAATGATAGCGATATCCCAGCCGCCTCTGACGGCACCGACATCACGGTTGACTCCGATATTGAACTGCATATTAATAGCGGCGAAGCTTTTACCCCGGGGGGCAACGTCACCGCCCCAAAAATCCATATCAAAGGCACCTACACCGGTGCCAGTGAAACCCTGACTTTAAACGGTTCAGGTAATTCCGGCAGCTGCGACGCCACGGTCTCGACGATGGCCGTTTTTTGCCTGGATTCCGGCACTTTCACCGCCTCCAGTAATAACGTGGTTTTGTCCGGCGGCGACTCCACCACCCAGGCCTTAGTCGGCTCGGCCACGTTTAATAATTTATCCGCTTCGACATCAGGCAATGGTGACCATTAACCCGACCGCGGCGGCCGTCACCTATGTTTCGGTCTCCCGCTCCACCAATACCGGAGTCGCCTTTTGCGCCACCTATTCGACCGACGGCCTCAATAACACCGGCTGGAGTATCAGCACCGGGGCTAGCTGTGCCGGCAGTACCAATTTCTCCATCGAAGGCATCAAAATGGAAGGAGTAAAAATCAACTAGCCGGCCAGCGATTGACTTAAAAATCAATAAGAGGATAATAAAATCAGCATGAAAAAGGTTTTAATTTTCCTACTTAACTTGGTTCTATTTTTAAACTTTTCTACTGCTCCGGTCCTCGCCGCCGCCAATGTCACTTTTGATAACCAGGGTACCTGGATCATTAATGGTGAGCGTGAGTTTATCTACTACATCAACCAAATACCCAGGCCCGCCCAAACCGCGACCACCAATGAAATTTGGGAGCGAATGGTCAATTATTATCACGTCAACTCCGTTGCTGCCGGCATGAGTCCCAAAGCTGACCAACTGGCCCAACAATACGGCATTTATCTGCTCATTGAAAAACCTCAAGTTAAATATAACGACTGGAACAATCACGACACCAAAGCCACAATCCTCGACGTTGCTTCCCGACCCAATCGGCTCTTCTTCTTTGCCTCGGAAGAAAACACGATTACCGATGATCGAATCTTTCAAGGTTACGATTACCTGTCCCAAACTTTCCCAAAAATCCCCAGCCATATTAATTTTACCAACATGGCCACCAAATATTCTTCCCAATACAGCGACTACATTCGCCGCACCAAAGCGGCGGTAATCAGCAGTCACGTCGGCGACGCCGCTGCCAATACGGCCATTATGGTCCGCTTCCGCGACGAAATCCCCAGCCTAAAATCCGCTTTCATGCTCTTTCGCAAAGACGAAAATCCCCAGCTGGAAAAGGATATTTTCCAGTCAATTGTCAAAGGCATTAATGGCATTCAGTTCTGGGAGATGTACGGTTCCGGTGCACATTATGTGGGCGAGTGGGGAGAAACAATCGCCCGGGTCGGCGGCTATCTTAAGGAAATCATGCCCGGCTTGGTTGCTCCCAACCGCCAGTATAAAACCGATTACCTGATTGCCAAAGGTGAAGACAACCGCTGGTACGTGATCGCGACCCCGGAAACCGGCACGCTGACGGTTACCGGTTTACCGAAAAACACCGAGTTTGAACGCCTGTTTTACGGCTCCGGCATGATTACCACCAATAGTGCTGGTACCCTCACTGACAATTCCGCTGGCAAAATCAAGATTTATCGTCAAAAATCCACTAGCTCCCCACTCCCCTCCTCTTCCCCCACCGGCAAAGTAGGCGATCTCAATAACGATGACCATGTCAACCTGGCTGACTACAATCTCCTCGTGAGTGGCTATGGTACTACCTACAACCTCTCTCACTACAACCGACTGGTTCAGGGATATGGACAGTAAACTTAAACTAATTTTCATTTTTCTTCTCCTCGCTGGTCTTGGTTATTTTGGTTATCGCCGAATCTTTACTCCCACTCCCCTTGCCATCAACCAAATATCTGCTCCCACTCCTAGTCCCTACGTCGCCCTCACTTTCGAACCTAACTTTGAGGTCAAAAACGCCAACACCACTACTCGTTGGGGCATCACTGTGAGTCTCTCCCCAGAATTCTCTGCCAAAACCGCCCGGCTAGATATTGCCTACTCACAGAACTGTTTGACTCCTACCATCACGGCCGGTGACGCCTTTCCCCGCCTCGTGGGTCCCGTTGGGATGGGTGAGGGCACCATCAAAGCTACTTTTTCCGCTGGATCTGCTCCAGTTACGCAGTACGGCATAATCGCCTATCTTACGACCGGCCCCAAAGCCGAGGGTAACTGTCAGCTTAGCTTTAGCTCTAATACCCAAATCCTCGATACCGGAAACCAAAATATTCTGACTTCCACCACTCCCGGTCTCATCAAGCTCAAGACTATTGACCCCAATCTCCCCCCTTTCAAACAGCCTGTCTATAAGCCAGATACACTCAGTCGCTAGTTGACAACAATCAATAAATAATTCACAATCAAAATATGCCCAAGAAAATCAAAAAAATCATCCGCAAACCAATCCGCAAAACTATCAAGTCCACCCGCACTTCTCTGGTTAGCACCAAGCAAACTTCCAATAAAAACCTTTATATCATTGGCGCGATGCTCACAGTCGCCGCTCTCGGATACTTTACCTATCGTTCACTTTTCCGCCCCCAAACAATTGACATTAACCAAATAACTGGTGGCACTGGCACCGTTACCCTCGCCCTCACTCCAGCCACCTCTACCCAAGCCAGCAACACCACTCGCAACGTTACTTTAGAGATCAATGCCGGCACCAAACATGTTTCTGGTGCCCAAATCGAAATCACTTTCGACTCTACCAAATGTGTCACCCCCATTGTGACGGCCGGAACTTTCCTCACTGGCAATCCCCTCGTACCAGTCAACGTCGCCAATGGCAAGATTACTTTCACCTACGCAGCCCCCCCTGCTTCTGGCGGAGCAACTGGCAACGGCACACTCGCCACTATCACCACTGGTCCCAAATCTGCCGCCTGCTCCCTGGTCTTTACTCCCAATACCTATGTAACTACCACCGAGAACTTGACCGGTAACTCCCTCGCCTCTGCCTCTGACGCCGTAATCAGCCTCCCCGGTGCACCCAGTCCTACACCCACTCTCACTCCTTCCTCTAGCCCCAACCCCTCCCCCACTCCATCCCTCAAGCCCTGTGCTAGTAAATTGACTCCTGCCCAATGTCAAGAGTATCAATCCAGACAGGTAACCATCCTAGAAAAAGTTCAGCAATTCAACACATGTCGAGAAACCCACGGTCTAAGTTATTGTTATGCCCAATCACGCTAACCCTCACTCAGCCTTAGTTATCTATCCTTGACAATGATCCGTTCCCTGTGGCATAGTGAAGCTATGCCAAGCAAATTACTCTTACGCAATTTTGCCTCCGGTCACTACTATCACCTCCGCCATCAAGCCAAAAAAGGCACCACTCTCTTCCTTACCGACGCCGATTATCAATATTTCATCCTCCTCCTGTCCTACTACCTCCGTTTCCCCGACGCCACTCCTCTTTCATGGGTCAAACGTCTAACCCCCCAAACCGTAATTAGTAAGCGAAATGCCTCGCAGCTGGGGGCCACCCCTACTACCCTCCACGCATTTCTCCTTTTACCCGATCACTTTCACCTTCTCTTACGCGAAAATGTCGGCACCTTTAAACCAGGCATCTCCAACTTGATGCGCCGTCTCTCGGTCGGTTATGCCATGTATTCCAACAAAACTCATGGTACTACAGGCACCATCTATCAAGGTAAGTATAAAATGATCGATGTCCCAGAGAACTCCCTCTCTGCTCTCATCAATTCCCTTCATCATCACATGGATGCCAATGATACCTATTTGAGTTCATCACTCCACGGAAGTCGTCCCGACTACTTCGGGGTCGCCAGACCCTGGCTTTCCCCTTTGCCTGTTGAATTAGGGGCGGAGGAGAGCTCTCTTTCTTCCAAAATACTCTTAGAATGATAATGTGCTTAAATGATTCTATGTTGCGCAAACAGGGGTTTACTTTGATCGAAATTCTCATTGTCGTCTCCATCATCGCGATACTCATGCTCACCTTATCCTTTTCCATTACCCGCCAGCGTGACAAAGCCGACAATGCTCGAATCAAATCTGACCTCTCTCGCCTCAAAATTGCCTTCGAAGATTATTACAACGATCATAACTGCTATCCCCCCGCCGATTGGTTTGACGATTCAAGTGACTGTGGTACTCCCCACCTTACCCCCTATCTCAATCAAATCCCCTGTGATCCCCATACCGGCAGACCCTACCCTCTTGAAAAAGACGGTGCTTGTGGCACCTGGTTTAAGCTCTATGGAAAACTCACTAATCCTACCGCTGACCCCCAAGCCGTCGCCCAATTTTCAGAATCAGGCAGCACTCTTGGCAATTACGGCGTCTCTTCCAGCAACACAGTCGTCTCGGTTGTCTTCGCTACCCCCACTCCCACCCCTACTCCAGCTCCCTCCGGTACTACACAAAACACATACTCTTACTGCTACAACGCGGCCAACAAAGATTGTAATTCCTTCGATCCCACAGTTCAGAACTGCACTCCGTATTTTATCAATGACGATTACTGCGGAGGCTGCCTCGCTAATGGCAGCTGTACTCCTCTCTAATTCCCTCTTTACTCTTTAGTTCCATCCCTCTAATATAGAGTTATATGTTTTACAAAATCACTCGATTTATCTTGCCACTTTTTATTTTCTTGACTCCTCTTTTATTCTGTACCCTTAGCCCCGACATTTTTACCACCCCCAAACAACTCCTCTTGGTTATCCTTATCCTGATCCTCCTGATCACTTACAGTGTTAGTATCTTTCGGCACAAAACTCTCACTCTCCCGCGCTCCATCCTGGTTATCCCTCTTCTGGGGATGATCTTCGCCATCATCCTCAATCTCCTTTTTATAGCCGAAGGGCGGGGAGATGCTCTAGCCGGTAAAGGAACTCTTCTCTTGATCCTTCCCCTCCTGTCTCTCCTTATTTTAACCGTCACCCCCAGAATTAACTTGGTTAAAGCCATCACTGCGGCGGTGATTGGTAGTTCAGTCGTACTCGCTCTCCACTCGCTCCTCCAACTCACCTACCTCCACACCGCAAGCTTCCTGCCCACCTTTATGCAAACTCGCAATTTTACCCCTACTGGATCATTCTTGACCACCCTGATCCTCATCCTCACCGGTGGAGTTACCGCCGTTTCTGCTCTCAAACACACCTCCTCTCGCCTTCGTCCTTTTTATCTTGCCGTTATCGTCCTCATCACCATTGCTACCGTAGCGATTATTTCGCTTATGCTGCCTAGCTCACCCTTGACCCTCAATCTCATTCCTTACCGTGAAACTTGGTCGATCACCCTTGACGCTCTCAAACCCGTTCATTCTCTCCTCCTGGGAGTTGGGATCTCCAACTTTCCCCTTCTCTTTAGTGCCGTTAAACCCCTCACCCTCAATGTCACTCCCCTCTGGAACACTCTTCCCCAAACTGGTACTTCCGAGCTCTTGAACCTGCTCGCTACGACTGGTTTTGCCGGTTTCCTCTCCCTCCTAGCCTTGATCGGAGGCGGCATCCGCTTAGCTCGCCGTACCATGAGTCCTCTCTCTCCGACCTTTATCTTAGTCTCGCTAGCCCTAATTCTTACCCCAGGAACGCTTCCCCTCTACCTCTTGTTCTTTGTCATCCTTCCCTTACTTGACGAAGATCGGGATTTGACTCTCCACCTCTCTGCCCGAACTAGCCTCACCATCTCGACTCTCATCCTCGCTTCCACCCTCGCTCTCACCGTCTATGCGCTCCGACCCTACGTCGCCGACTACTATCTCCACAAAGCTCAGGTCGCCCTCGCAAATAATAATGGGAAAGATGTCTATAATGCCCACATCCAAGCCATTAAGTGGTACCCCCAGTCAACTCTTAATCATCTCTCTTTTGCCCAAACCAATCTGAAACTAGCTAGCGCCCTCTCCCAGAAGAAGGATCTCACCGAAGCCGACCGTAGCACCATCTCTACTTTGGTCCAACAATCCATTAGTGAGGGTAAAACTGCGATCCGTCTCCACCCCAACTACAGCTTGACTTGGGTCACCCTCGCCCAAATCTACCGCAACTTAATCAACGTGGCCAAAGGCTCCGATCGTTTTGCCCTCGACTACTACGCTCGCGCAGTTGCCCTCGACGCCGGCAACCCCGCTCTTCGCGTTGAGTATGGTGGTCTCTTCTACCAACTCGGGTTAAGCGTCGCCGAGAAACCAGACAAAGCTACCTATTTCGTTCGCGCCGCGAGCGAGTTTACGATCGCCATTCAACTCCGTCCCACTTATGCCAACGCCTACTACAACTTGAGCAAAGTCCTCGAAACTCAAGGTGATATCCCCAATAGTTATCTCGCGATGCAAAAAGTTGTCGCCAATCTCGATTCCAGTAGTTCCGAGTACTCAACCGCTCTCTCTGAATTAGACGCCTTGAAGACCAAGCTCCCCCCGCCCACTCCTAGACCCTCTCCCGCATCAGTTGAATCTAGCGAGCTGACTAGTCCCTCTCCCCTTCCCTCCCCCCTTCCCGGTGGCCCCATTGATTTGCCTGCTACCAATTAATTATTAACTGGAGATCTTCCCTATGACCCCATCACAACCCACGATTACTAGCTATCTGAACAAGTCCGAGTCGGAACTCGAAAAAATCTTTGTTGGCAAAGTTCCCGCTCTCCCCGAAAATGTAAAAGATATTTTGGTTAAAGTCGCGCCCTACCTCGCCCTCTTCTCTATGCTCATGCTCGCTCCCTTGATCCTCGCCGCCTTCGGCCTCGGCGCCGCTTTCCTTCCCTTTAGTTACTTGGGCGGTCTACACATGGGCTTCTCCTACACCCTGGGACTCGTCTTTTCCTTGGGCCAGCTCCTCCTCGAACTCCTCGCTATTCCTGGTTTATTCAAACGCCAAGTCAAAGCCTGGCAACTCATGTTCTACTCTAGCCTGATCTATCTTGTTGGCCAACTCGTCAGTTTTAATCTGGGTAGTGTGGTCATCGGTGGAGCCATCTCTTTCTACTTCCTCTTCCAGGTCAAATCCAAATACACGAAATAAGCTAAACGTTTGCTATAATACCTTCATCTGGGCCCTTGGCGAGCACTTCGAGTGCCAAAGGCACCCGAGAAATGCATCCAGACGCGATAGCAGTCTGGGATGCCACTTGGTAGAACATTCCGATTAAGATCGGGGAGTAAAATCAAGCATTAATAAAAGTAAATATTTGTAGGGCCGTTAGCTCATCTGGTAGAGTGCGTCTATGGCATAGACGAGGTGATCGGTTCGAGCCCGATACGGTCCACAATTTTGCAGTCAGGCATCTACACTCGCTAATCACATCAAACCCTCTGTAGCTCCCCACAATAGTTCCTAGTTTAATAGGAACTAGGAACCCCCATACTTGACACTTGACTGTCAACTGTCAACTAGGAACTTTTACCTTTCCAACTTCGTGACCAACTCCCCCACTTCTCCCATCCCCGCAGAGATCCAAAATAGATCTTTATGTATCTTTTTAGCAAACTCTACCTCAATTTTTGCTTTCCATTTCGCGTCCACCAACTCCATTTTGTTCACCACTACTATTTCTCGTTTTTCCGATAGTCCACGACCATACTTCTCCAGTTCTTTTCTTACAATCAAATAATCCTTAATCAGTTGTGTTCCTACCTTGGATGGCGCAACCTCAATATTAGGCGCCAACACATGAATCAATGTCTGAGTCCGCTCGAGGTGTCGCAAAAACCAAGGACCAATCCCCTTGCCTTCCCACGCATCCTCGACCACGCCAGGCACATCCACCAGGATGAGAAAGTTTTTTTCATTAGGATTTTGGTTATTAGAATTTGTTTGATTATTGATTATTGGTTCTTGGTTATTTCTCAACTTTAGAACACCAAGATTAGGTTCTAAAGTTGTGAAAGGATATCCTGCAATTTTTGGATTAGCATTGGTCAGGGCTTTAAGGAGCGATGACTTCCCGACGTTAGGTAGTCCCACGATTCCGATGTCTGCCACCATCTTGAGTTCTAGTAGTAACCACTTCGCGTCCCCTGGCTTACCCTCTTCAAATTCTTTTGGAGCTTGGTTTGTGGCACTGCGAAACTGCCAGTTCCCTCTCCCTCCTCGTCCTCCCCATGCTACCTCAAATCGCTGCCCATGTTGGGTCATATCTACTACAAGTCGTCGAGTTTTTTGCATCTGCTCAAAAACTTCTCTGTTGCGCAAGTCCACTTCAGATAATGCTACCGGAATCTCGTATACCACGCTCCCCACGGGGACCCCAACCTCTAGGTCATCTGTATTTTTCCCGTGCATATTTTTGCCATAACCTTGCTCCCCATCAGGGACCACAAATCTCTTTTTAAAGTTAAACTCCACCAAATTTTGGATATTCTCATCCGCCACCAAGACAATATCTCCTCCATCTCCCCCGTCCCCCCCATCCGGCCCCCCCTTGGGTTGGTATTTCCCATGCAAAAAATGCGCGCTCCCCCGCCCCCCATCTCCCGCCTTAACAAAAATTCGCGCTAAATCTTTCATCAATCTGGATTATACTCTATCCCCTGGTCTACTGCCCCACCTCTACGCTATCCGTGTTCACAAAATCCTCAGGCGATATCTCCGGAGCCAATCCAGCCTCCACTACCCCACCCACATCTGATTTTTCCATAGTTCTCAGTAGTGGCATCGGATAACTTCCTCCGCCAGGTCCATAACTAAAAACAAATCTATATCCCACCCACAAACCGCCAATCAGGACAAAGAGAATTATCAGTAGAGTCACAAGCCTAAGATACCAACCCAGCGATTTTTTGGGAACTAACATCCGCAGAAGCAAGGCGATGACTACTGCAATCGCTGCTACCCAGATAGCTCCCCACCCCAGTTCTTTGGCGTACAATTTCCAAGTACTTGTCGAACTCATAAATTGAAAGCTATAATCCTCACCTGGCATCAAGTTATTCCATGAGCGATTGATCACTCCTCCCCCAGCCATATCTAACATTGTAGGAGCAGCCATCTTGGCAAAGTTGATATTGTCTGCCACCATACCCCTTGCTCCCATCATCTCACTCATGGCTTGTCCCCAACCTGCAGGTCCCTGTTGATTATCGCGTACATACACCCCCTCAGGCATATAAACCCCAACCGAGAGGTAGGCCACAAATTGCTTAGGTTTGGCTGTCACAACCCCTACTTCCCTCCCCCACCACTTCTTAGTTGTTACCTCCTCCGTGGCGTAACTAATCCCCACTGTCATGGGAGTTGTCTCATCCTGTTTGGCTATTTTTCTCTCTGGTATTACTAAGCTCAATTCTCCGTTTACCACTCTAGTCTTGGCTTCTTTCCAGCTATTGCCCCCTCGCCAGGTGCAAATATAATTAATGTACTCTGGACATCCATTTTCTCGGTACCACCCCAGTACTTCACCCTCAAAATTGTCTGGTAAGGTTAATTTGTACTCTCCACCGCTCAGCGGAACTACTACCGAGTCAGCGCGTAGCCATACTCTGGCAGTCCCATCTTCCTTCACCACATAAGTATAATTCTGCGATTCCGGACTCGACGGATATCTAATCCCCCCTTCGATCAACTTCTCTACCGGCATGGCATCCTGTGCCACCACTCTCGACACCGACAACAATCCAGCCAACAATCCGAACATCAACTTACTCATTAATCCAATAATACCATATCCAATTTGCTATACTATATTCAACATTATTTCTGGAGGTACTTATGGAAATCATTCTTCCTTTCATTATTTTTCTGGTTCTGATCTCCCTCAAACAAGTCAACGAATACGAGCGCGGCGTCGTCTACACCATGGGTCGTTTCTCCTATATTATTGGTCCGGGCTGGAAAATCGTCATCCCCATTTTCCAATCTTTCCGCAAAGTCGACATTCGCACCAAAGCCGTCGACGTCCCCAAACAAGATACGATCACCAAAGACAATGTGACCTGCAAAATGAACGCCGTGATTTACTACAAAGTAACCGATGCCGGCAAAACCATCAATGAGGTTGAGGATGTCTTCTATGCCATGCTCCAGTTAGCTCAGACGACTATGCGTCGCGTCGCCTCCGAAGCCACGCTCGATGAGTTGTTGTCACAAAGGGAGAAGATCGCCACCAAGATCCTCGCGATTGTGGAGAAACACGCCACCGCTTGGGGCATCGACGTTCAAACGGTCGAGCTCAAAGATATTGAGCTCCCCGAGTCCATGGTGCGCACCACGGCGCCCTGCACCTACGCACGCTTAACTCGATCAACGACATATCTAGTGATGCCAGTAACACGATCGTCTTCGCCGTCCCCATCGAGGTCTTGAAAGCCATTGAAGGATTTAAGAAAAAATAACACTACGAATTGAGGTGAAGTCACAACACACAATTCGCAAAAACAACGGAGCGCGGCTGGCGCGAGTTCTAGGTAGATTTTTCAGCAGAAAAATACTACCGCTTTTGCACTTGGGTGTGTGACGAACTTCAAATATAATATGAAATTTTTCTCTCAAGTCTATGCCCTCACCCGCCAAATCCCCGAGGGTTATGTCGCCACCTATGGAGACATTGCCCGGGCATTGGGTACCCGAGACGCCCGCCGTGTCGGTCATGCTCTCCACGCTAACCCAGACCCAGGGTTTACTCCCTGTCATCGCGTCGTCACCCAAGATGGCCGTCTCGCTCCCCACTACGCTTTCGGAGGCTCACTCGAACAATACGCCAAACTTAAAACCGAGGGGGTTACTTTCGTTAATCGTGAGCATGTCAATCTCACTCAACATCACTACAAATTTCGTACGGAACCTCTTTCTTAAACTTTTGTTTATCCACTCTCTCCCTCACTTGCGCTCTCACTCGCTCTTCTACCCCCTCCAGCTCTCCCCTTAGTACTCGATCAGCTTCCTGGTAACTAAATCCCATCTCTTCTTCATCACTCTGCCCCGCCCACAACTCCGCACTCGGTTTCTTGGTATAAAAGATCTCAGGCAAACCTAGTTCTTTCGCCATCTCCCATATTTCTGTTTTATATAATCCCACAATCGGCTCCACGTCGCTAGCACTATCCCCAAACCGAGTATAGTAGCCTAGTTCTCGCTCTGATCTATTCTCCGTCCCCACCACTAGTCCTTGCTCTGTTTTGGCCGTATCAAATAAAGTGATCATCCTTACCCTCGCCATCACGTTACTTTTCCTGATCTGATCATTAATTTTGAGGTTCTTTACTATCTCCTCAACCATTGGTTGGATATTAACGATCCGCATCCTCTCCTCTACTCCATTAAACTTACTCACCAACTTAGCATCCCCCATCTCCTGCTCCCCGTAGGGTAAGAGAAGCGGTATCACTCGCTCCTTCCCAATCGCCTGAGTTACCAAGGTCAGCACTACCGCAGAGTCCACCCCGCCCGACACTCCGATCACCGCCGATTTCTCACCAATTACTTCTTTCAACCAACTTACTATCTGTTCAATTTTGCTTCGCATAATCTCCTACATATTTTACTATCGACAAAGGCACCCGCCCTTTCCAGCTTTCATCCCCTTTCTTGATCAAAACTCTAATCTTTATTCCTTCCAGCTCATCTCGCTGATAAAGCCCAGTTTCATACACGTCGATGGCAATCAACCGCAATATCCGATTAGTCCAATCATTGTTCCCTACTCCCACTACTTGAGACACCTCAAAACCCTTTGTGTGTATTAAAGATAAGATTTGGTTACCCCATTTCTGATCGTCAAACAAATCAGGCAAAGCCACAACCTGAGCCGGGAGCCCTTCCAAAATACTCTCCACCATCACCCTCCTCGTCTCAAAGTCCCATGGATTATTCGACGCGATACTTATACATAATTATCAATCATCAAATTCCAATAATCAAACAATTTTTAATAATCTCATAAAAGCTTAATAAGCTAAACATTTTCTGAATTATTTTGCAATTATTGTTTGTAATTTGTTTATTGGATATTGGTTATTATTTAAGGTATCCCAGTGGATCTTGATTCCCACTCGATACCCTAATTTCAAAGTGTAGGTGCGGTCCTGTACTCCTCCCCGTCGATCCCATCAGTCCAATCTGGCTCCCTCGCGCTACCTTCTGCCCTACCACCACCGAGATTTGTGACAAGTGTCCATACAGTGTCTGGTATCCATTTTCATGATCAATAATAATATGATTTCCGTACCCCACGTTCGTCCATCCCGCCGTGATTACTCGCCCAGAATCCGCCGCCACGACACTAGTCCCTGTCGCATTAGCAATATCTGTTCCCTTGTGATACCACCGGAAAGATTGAGTAATCTTGCCAAATGTCGGCCAAGCAAACGATCCCGTAGCCGAGACAGCCCCCGCATCCGGCGTCAACACGCTCGCAAGTCGTGGTGCACTCACCGTCTCGTCCCTCATTACTCCATCTGGCACAATTAGGGTTTGTCCTGCCACAAGAGCAAACGTCTCATCATCTGAGAAAGTATTGAGGGGGAAGTCTACAATTCCCTGAGGCTCTGTCTGGAGCTTTTTCGCAATCGAATTAACCGTATCTCCTGGTTTAACCTTATACACGACTCCGGTCACTGGTGGTACCGAAACTAACACGCCCGGCTTTACTTTTTGCCAGTTGATACTTGGGTTGGCCCACTTGACCGAGTCCAAGCTCACTCCAAACTTAGCCGCAATGGAAGACAGTGTATCTCCCTCCTTTACGCTATACTCCGAAACTTGGTTCCACGACTTCTCCGACTCCAAAGTGACAATCCCCGTTGAGTCAAGTGAAACTCCAATACTAGTTGCCGCAGAGACCGACTCTATCCGCTCACTTTCCCCCGCAAAACTCTGCTGGACAAACCGTGGGCCCAGGGTGACCCCAAAAAAAATGAGGGCCATCATTCCGGAATGGAGGAATGGTCGCGCATATTTCCCTCTCTTGTGATATAAGGCGCCTGTCAACAGATCTTTGCCCGCTTCAAACCGGAAAAATGCCCGATACGCATGTTTAGTACCATACCGCCACAACTGAGCGGTAAACTCTCTAAATTCTGCCATACCTCTAAGATCGCTCATGCGCTTGCTATCCTACCAAATTCTCACTCTATTCACAAACACCTAAGTTAAAAAGTCTCTTTATCTCAACCAATGCTCATTATCCTAGATAAGTATCCCTCCCCAACAGCCACTACAAACCGCTCGCCAACTTTCAATACTTCAACGGGATCAATCAAAGGTAACTTACATTTAGTCTCCGCATTCCCCATAATAAACTCAAGAGCTACCGACCCATTTTCATCAGACCGACAAGATGTTTGCGCCTCTCGCCCCCATTTATCAACCATTCCCCACTCTTGCTCTCCTGCACTATCCATGTACCCCCTAGCCTTCCATGATCCTCCCGTTTCTCTTTTTAATTTAATCCACCTACTCTCAGCTATCCCAGCCCCATCACTCTTAGGATCACTGGGCCAAGAATCAACATGAATCATTACTTCGTCAATTCCTTCTCCTCCTGCAAGTGATTGACGATATCCCACCAGAATCTGTGGATCGCCGTATTTGGGTTCCTGCTTAGATGTGGTCAACTCATTCCCCATCCAAGCTGTAATTAGATCACTATCCACCACGACTTCATCTACTCCTTGCTGGCGAATGGATTCCGGTAGCGCGGCATTATGCAATTCCAACCTAGGGTCCAACACTCCATCCATCGCTATAAATCCAGCTTCTCCATTCCTCAACCGCACCTGGGCTGCAACTTTTTGTAAGATTCCATTCTCAAGATGCCCATCTCCACCACCCCCGCTCCAAAAACCTGACGCACTCCCAAACTCCACTCGCGCTTTTTCTCCTCCCCATTGCATAAATCCCCCAAAAAATACTCCTGTAGCCCCAGTTATCGTTTTGATCACATCCTGTTTCCACCCCCCAGGATGCTTACTACTATCGAGTTCAGCAACTTTTTTTAGTTTCGTCCACATCCCATTCAACCTACCCTCCGACGAACTCAACGCTTCCTCCTCTGCCCTGGATCCGCCAAATCCCAATCTTTTCATTGCCAAATCCACTCTAACTTTCAACCTATCCCAGAGCGATGGTACCTCGTTTTCTATTGTCATTTATATCTCCCTCAACTTATTCTCCCACATTTTTACCCTTCCTTCAACATTGCCAAGAACTCTTTATTGGACTTGGACTTATTGAGTCGCTCGACGAGGACGCTCGTTCGCTCATCATCATTCAGCAT
>Ga0075703_108_pt1 | contig 13527 bp, 16 predicted proteins | sample RifGroA2_FD_67734 | JGI IMG/M metagenome (GOLD analysis project Ga0075703, IMG submission 67734) | Microgenomates bacterium GW2011_GWA2_46_7
CCGGATAACCCCATCGTGATATACTCTCTTCATGTCAATACTCGAGGTAAAAGATCTAACTAAGACTTTTAAGAAAACTCCCGTCATTAAAGGGATTAGTTTTGATATGGCAGAAGGAGAAATCTTGGGGATTTTAGGACCCAATGGTGCAGGTAAGACTACTACCCTCCAAATGCTTTTGGGTATCTTGACTCCCACTTCTGGATCAGTCAATGTCTTTGGTCTTTCTATGCCCAAACATAAATCTGAGATTCTCGAATCCATGAATTTTTCTAGTACCTACACCGATCTTCCTTGGCGTCTCACCGTCAAAGAAAATTTGATTTGGACCTCTTATCTCTACAACATCGAAGATCGCTCGCGTCGCCTTGATAAGATCAAGTCCATCTTCCGTCTAGAAAAGTTATGGAATCGCGCTACCGCCAGTCTCTCTGCGGGACAGCGTACGCGGGTCAACTTGGCTCGTGCTTATGTCAACTTTCCTCGCCTCCTTTTGCTTGATGAACCAACAGCAAGTCTTGATCCCGAAGTAGCTATCTATATGCGTGAATTCTTTATGAATCAACGCCAGCGCTTTAATACCAGCATTATCTTGACTAGTCATAACATGGCCGAAGTCGAAAGTCTCTGTGATCGCGTGTTAATTCTTAAAGATGGTTTAATCGTTGGCAACGACACCCCCAAGAGCCTCGCCAAACAAATTGAAGACACGCGTCTCAACCTTCGTATTACCAAGAATCTAGCTGGCTTAACCAAGCTACTTACATCTCGCCACCTACGCTCAGAAACAGTGGGTGGTATCACGGCCATAACCGTCAAAGAAAGTCTCCTCCCAATCTTCCTTTATGAAATCACCAAAAATAACATCCATTACAGCGAAATTAGTATCGACAAACCTACCCTAGAAGATTACTTCTTAAAAATCGCGAAAGGTGGTAGTAATGAAGCTCTATAGAATCTGGGGGATTGCTCTGCGCTACCTCTTCCTTTTCCGCCACTCTCTTGATCGTCTCTCTGATGCTTTCTTTTGGCCTGTGGTAGATCTAGTTATGTGGGGTTTAACTAGTAGATTTTTTGTCTCTACCATTGGAGGTGACAATCATATTATTCTTGCTCTTCTGGGGGGGATCATTCTTTGGATTTTTCCTTGGCGAGGTCAATATGAAATATCCGTCAATCTCCTGGAAGATTTGTGGAATCGTAATTTAGTAAATCTTTTTGTTTCTCCCATTCTTTTTATTGAGTGGATCGCCACCTTGCTTCTGTTAGGAGTCTTAAAATCACTGATTTCCTTCTCTTTTGCCGGATTACTTGCTTACCTTCTCTATCGTGCCAACATCTTTGTCTTGGGTTGGTTACTCTTACCCTGGGGAGCACTCTTAATTTTATTTGGTTGGGTCTTTGGACTCTTGATCGCCGGTATTGTTATGCGTTATGGTACTCGCATCCAAACTCTGGCTTGGACCGCCATCTATATGATCGCTCCCTTTTGTGCTGTGTATTACTCAGTCGAAACCTTGCCAGTTTGGGCTCAAACTGTCACTCATTTCGTGCCAGCTAGTTATGTCTTTGAAGCAATGCGTGCCACAATCAGTGGGAATACAGTTCCCCTTACTGCCCTCATCTGGCCCACTATCCTTTGCCTCATCTATTTTGCCCTTGCCGCACTCATGATCCGTCGTAGTTTCCTCCACATCCTCAAACGTGGACTTATCTCGGTAGAATAGATCCATGCATAAAATACTCTGTATTGTTGGTCCAACCGCAACTGGTAAAACCAAGCTCGCCCTCAAACTATCTGTTAGACAACCCAGCATATTGATCTCTGCTGACTCACGTCAAGTTTATCGTGGACTAGATATTGTGACAGGCAAAGATCATCCTCCGGGGATTATGCTTTATGGCATTGATCTTGTAGATCCCCATCAACCATGTTCAGTCTCAGTTTGGTACGATGCCGTAATACCACATATTAAAAAAGCCTGGAAAGAGGGAAAACAAGTTATTGTGGTTGGGGGCACTGGACTCTATGTTAAAGCTATCGCTGGAGGGATTACTACCTTGCAAGTCCCGATTAATCAGGCATTTCGCGTGCGCCTTCAACCGCTTTCAATCGCTGAATTACAAACCAAATTACATGATCTTGATCCGCTAAAACTTACCTCCATGAACCACAGTGATCAACACAATCCTCGTCGTCTGATCCGTGCGATAGAAATTGCACATACCCCCCCTCAATCATTAGCCATCCGCCATCAACCATTTGTCAAACTAATCGGTCTCAAATACTTCAATAATTCGAAGTATCGAAGTATCATTCATCAAAGGGTACTGGCTCGCCTAGATCAAGGTGCTCTCACCGAAACTAAAAAACTTATGACCTCAGCCTCCCCCCAGTCACTCTCAGCTATAGGATATCGCAGCATTGTCAGTTTTATTGAAGGTAAATGTAGCGAGGCAAAGATGGTTGAACATTGGGTGAGTGATGAGCTCTCCTACGCCAAGCGCCAGTTAACCTGGTTTAATAAACAAAAAGTAACGTGGTATGATACAGACAAGGAGGATTATGACTACACAAAAGATTGAGATTACCCCTCGTACTATCATCTTCACCGTCTTATTTCTCTTGTCACTTTGGTTCTTATATCAGATTAGGGGTATTGTGATTCTTCTCTTTATCGCTTTTATCCTCATGACCGCCGTCAACCCCTTAGTGCGCCTCGCCACCAAGATCAAGCTCCCCATTATTGTTGTGATGCTCGTTGTGTATGTTGGTTTGATCACCTTACTTACTACTGTGATAGCCTCTCTTGTTCCAGCTGTTGTTCAACAAACGCGTGGGTTGGCCCAGATGCTCCCTAACTATCTCCATAATCTAGAAAATATTTTTAATACGGAGTTCGATCCAGGTATTGCCAATGGATATCTTACCTCAATCCCTAGCAATATCCTGAAACTGGCAACCGGAGTTTTTGGGAACATCCTCAATATCTTGGCTGTCTTTTTTATGGCCTACTATCTTGTTGTCGAGCGACCTCACCTCCACAAATATCTCCTTCGTTTCTTCCCTCAGGCTAGAGCCGAGGAGCGGGCTGAATCTCTTGTCCTCGCGGTTGAAAATCAAGTAGGCGGTTGGGTCCGTGGAGAACTTATCTTGATGGCGATTATCGGCGTCATGACATATATAGGTCTTATCCTTTTGGGGATCCCCTACGCACTCCCCATTGCTGTGCTCTCGGGACTCTTAGAAGCTGTTCCCAATATTGGTCCTACCATTGCCGCTATCCCAGCGATCCTTATGGGGTTAACAGTTTCTCCAGTTGTGGGTCTCGGTGCCCTGGCCATGAGTATTCTCATTCAACAACTAGAAAACAATCTAATCGTTCCCAAAGTAATGCAGTCAGCCACCGGTACTAAACCACTAGTTACCATTATTGTTTTGCTTGTTGGGTTTACGCTCGGAGGAATCGCTGGTGCCGTCCTAGCCATGCCTATCTTCTTGACAGTACAAACAGTTATTAAAGCATTTAATCCCTCATAATTAGAGGAGAAGGGTAAATATGAATATTTCACTCTGGCAACAGTCTCTTAGCAATGTTTGGGGGTCCACGATTGGGACTACTTTTGATTTTCTTCCCAACCTCTTTGGCGCCATCTTGGTAGCACTTGCCGGCATTATTATTGGCAACTGGGTTCGTACCATTATCGTACGTTCGCTCCAATTAATTCGTTTCGAAAATATCATTAAAGATACCAAGTTTAAAGCTTTCCTAGTTAAAGCAGAATTAACTGAAAAATTAGAGGAAGTAATCGGTTCTGTTATTAAGTGGCTGATCGTCCTAACTTTCTTTATCGCCGCCACCAACATTGTAGGGTTGGGTGCTGTCTCAGCTGTTCTCGAGGGAGTTCTCTCATACATCCCCAACGTCCTCTCCGCAGTGATAGTCCTCGCCATCGGCGTTCTCTTAGCTGGACTAGTTGAAAGCCTAGTCAAAGGGGCACTCGCCTCAGTAGATCTCAAAACCTCGCGTCTTATGGGCAAAGTCGCTAGTTATACAGTGATTACAATAGCTGTTTTAGCAGCCTTCTCCGAACTCAAAATCGCCGAATCTTTTATCAACATCCTCTTTATCGGCTTCGTGGCGATGCTCACTTTAGGTTTCGGTCTCGCCATCGGACTAGGCGCTAAGGATGTTGTGGGAAAGGCTTTATCTGACTGGTATTCAGATCTGAAAAAAGAACTCAAACACTAATTATTTATGATCATCTTACATAGTCTTATCCTCGGCATCGTCGAAGGGTTGACCGAGTTTTTGCCAATTTCTTCGACTTTTCATTTAATTACAGCAGGGAGATTATTGGGCCTCCCGAATAATTCGTTTACCTCCATGTTCGAGGTTGTTATCCAAGGTGGCGCCATCCTGTCATTATTGTTTATCTACACCAAGACATTTTTAGCCAACCGTGAATTAACCCTCAAAGTTATCTTCTCCTTCATCCCCACCGCCCTTGTTGGGCTCATTCTTTACAAGATTATCAAAGGTATTTTCTTCAGCACCCATTGGCTCATGTTGGTTGTCTTCGTGGGTATGGGAATTTTGTTCCTTCTTGTTGAACGCTTGGTTACGCAGGGCAAACTTTCGCTCCACAAATCTCTTGACTCTCTTTCCTGGAAAGAAGCTTTCTTAGTGGGACTGGCTCAGTCATCTGCCGTTATGCCCGGAGTTTCCCGCTCGGGTTCTGTTATTTCCCTCATGATGTATCTCGGATATCGTCGTGACGAAGCCGCTAAATATACTTTTTTGTTGTCGGTGCCCACCATTCTCTCTGCTAGCCTACTCGATCTGTTCCAAAGTAGGTCCCTCTTGGTTGCCAATCCCGAGAATTTTATCCCGTTACTCGTTGGATTTGTGGCTTCCTTTATCGTAGCTTACTTTGTTGTCAAGTGGCTTCTCCACTACCTTGGAACCCATACTCTTGCCCTATTTGCCTGGTACCGCTTTATCGTCGCCGCACTTGTCTTATTTATTCTCGGAACTTAAGGTAAGAGTTTAAGAGTGAGGGGTTCTGCAAACAGGGGCAGTAGTCGTCCACTTGACTCATACAGCTCCACTCGCAATATTTCGATTGCCCCGATCCTAATCCCAGACAATGGCGTGATCGTGATAGGTTCACTCACGTATGCTAACTCTACTACCCCTCGTTTTGTTGATGCAGCTGAGATTAAAAACACCCGTCCTTGAGTGGCAGAAATCTTGGTGATACCTACCTGTGCCCCTCGTGTCGTGTCGTATAGAATCAAATTCCCTCCCCAGTTGGCTTGTCGTCCATTGATGCTAACCCATACCTTCCCGCTACGCGCTCCTTCCGGGATCTTCACCTCTATGATGTTAGAGCTCCACCTCACAACGGCTTCCTTGGGGGCCTCAACCGATCCTACATATACCTTACTCGCCCACTGATAGTCTCCAAAATTGGTACCTATAAGGACAACCGTATCACCAGTTTTTCCAAAAAAAGAGTTAACTCGCTCTAGAGTAGGTAAATTGACCGGATAATTGGGTGGGGGGATAATCGGGGATGGTTCTAGTTCACCCGCCGACCCAGATCTATTTTCGGTATCCTGTTGAGCTAACCTGACCGACAAAGGGACAATCAAAATCAAAAGGAGTACAACATTAAACCCAACAATTCTCTTCCAGGATAGGGTGCGATGAATCCGTTCATATATATTTTCGCTCATCTAACTCCTTTTACTAATAGTAATAACTCTTTGTTCATGATCAAAATTAATCGAAAAATCATCAAACAATCCTTTTCTTCCCAAGATATAAGTCGTTGCGCTACTTTCGGTAAATGTCGCCGGGAACTCAAATTCTTGTGCCCCAATTTTAATTGTAATTTTATCCAAGTAGGCAAAAGCCGGTACACCCGAGAACCCTTGTAATGTGATGCGTTTTGCTCGGGCGAGGTCCACCCCAGTATCTTGTGCTGCTTGTAGGGGGAGCGTACTTACCACTGCCCCTGAGTCGAGTAAAAAAGTAGTATCTACGTATCCAGATATAGTTTTCAGTGGGATTGTCACTTTTGGTTCTTGCACAAACCCAAAACTCTCATACAGTGTATTTTTATAGGGTACCTTATATTCTAAATTACCAAACGAATCGTTAATCGTCACTTGATTAATTTTTGAGCTAAAGAATACTCCCCGTACTAACATGAATATTCCAATCACTATGGCAAACCCAAATAACGATACAACCTTAATAATGGCACCCCATTTAACCCCGAGATCACTTCCCCCCTCACTCACGTGCTGATCAAAACTAACTATCGCCATATTAAAACTATAGCACGATCTGCTATCATATGTCTCATGGAGTTCACATCTACTATTTTAATTGCTTATGGAATCGCAATCTTCGCGCTTATCTTGGATCTCGTACTCATTTTTTGGCTAGCTCGGCTCAAGAGTCACTATAATTCTCTGACTAAAGGGGTAGAGAAAAAAACTCTCATGCAATCCTTAGAAGGGATCCAGAAAACCCTCGCCGAACATGAAAGAACTCAATCTGTTATCAAGCACGAACTCTCCCGTCTTCAAGATGACACCAGACTTCATATCCAAAACGTCGTACTCAAACGTTTCAATCCCTTTGGGGATACTGGAGGAGATCAAAGTTTTATTTTAGCTATTTTAGATGGAAATCAGGATGGAGTTGTGATAACCTCACTCCATAGTAGAGAAAATACTCGTTTCTATGTAAAATCAGTAAAAGGTGGGGTGGGGATCGATCATCCTCTCTCCACCGAGGAACAAAAACTTATTAATCGAAAGGCCAAATAAATTATGCAAACTCCAGTATTCAAATCATTCCTTATCGCCCTCCTTGTTTACTTGCTCTCTGCGGGAGGGAGTTATGCACTTACCACCTACCTTTATGCTCCCGACTCTACTTCACCCACTACTCCCATAGCTACGCCCGCTATAGGCGGCGGATTAAATATCGATCCTTCCGCTCCCAGGACTTCGCAGTGTCCGATAAGTGGCGCCATGTTTACCTCGGCAGAGCAAAAAGTCTGGGAGAGTCGTCGTCCGCTTTTTGTGATGATCGAAAACTCAGTTGATGCGCGTCCCCAATCTGGATTAAACTCCGCCGATGTGATCTACGAAGCCATTGCCGAAGGCGGGATTACTCGCTTTGGCGCTGTTTATTATTGTGGCGTCGCCGCACGTGACACCATCGTAGGTCCAGTCAGGAGTGCTAGAACTCATTTTGTCAATTTAGCTTCCGAATACAACTATCCGCTCTACACCCACGTGGGTGGGGCCAATTGTAGTTCTGGAGATGGTGGTAAAACTTGTACTACCGATAAGCGTGTCCAGGCTCTTGAACAAATCAATACCTATGGTTGGGGAGGGAGCAAAGGTAACGATCTCAATCAATTTTCGATAGGTTTCCCCACTTTCTGGCGTGACTACGAGCGTATTGGTCGCACCGTGGCTACTGAACACACCATGTACAGTTCTACCGAAAAACTCTGGAAATACGCCACAAATACTCGCAAGTGGACCAACAAGTCTCCCGACGGCAAACTAGAGTGGAGTGACAAATTCACCCCTTTCACTTTCAAAGATGACGCGACCGACAAGGGGACCGTGTCCAAAGTATCCTTTGGTTTCTGGGAGAGTTATCACGACATGGATGTTGTCTGGAACTATGATTCTGCAGGCAATCTCTATCGTCGGGACAACGGCGGCTCTCCCCACACTGATCTCAACGATAAATCGACTCTCACCGCCAAAGTCATTGTAGTTCAGCTAGTCAAAGAACTGGGTCCTCTCGATGAACACAAACACTTGCTCTATGAAGTTGTAGGCACGGGCAAGGGTTATGTCTTCCAGGACGGGACCGCTACCGAAATGAGTTGGACGAAAAAAGATCGTGAGTCTCGCACTGTCTTTACTGACAAAAAGGGGAAGAAACTTGCCTTCAATCGTGGCAAAATCATGATTGAGATCTTACCCGTCGATAATACCGTTACATATTGATCTAATCTGATTTATTGATTTAGCACACATTTTGTATACAATTAGCCTATGGCTAGTATCCAAGATTTTGTAGTCTCTAAGGTTAGAGTCAAGCTCCTCGAGGCATTTCTGGTCGATCCCGAAGAGATGTTCTACATCCGCCAGTTGACGCGAAAAATCGACGAAGAAATTAATGCTGTGAGGAGAGAGTTATTGCACATGCAGTCGGTCGGTATGGTCAAAGATGAAAAGCGCGGTAATCGTATCTATTATACTTTCAACAAGAATTATCTTTTTCACAAAGAACTCATGAGTATGGTAGGTAAGACTACCGGTTTAGGAGTTGCCTTGAACAAAATTACTCCCAAACTGGGTCGCCTAAAATTCGCTATGATCTCTGGTCGTTTTGTGCGTCACATGCCCAGAGCCAAGGATACCGTCGATCTCTTACTTATTGGCGACCTTATCATGCCGCAATTAACGGAATTTATCAAAGAACAAGAAGCCAAATTAAGTCGTGAAATTAACTATACTGTCATGACCGAAGCCGAGCTTAGCTATCGCAAAACCCACAGTGACCCCTTTATTTCGCGTATTCTCTCTGCTTCTCGTGTTATGCTCCTTGGGGACGAGGAAGAACTCGTACAATGAATACTAAAATTACCAAGATTGGCAACTCCAAAGGTATTATTATTCCTCATGAAGTGATTAAGGCTCTAGCACTGGAAGAAGGAGACGAAGTTGAACTCTCCTATGATACTCCCACCCAAATCCTCTCAGCTACCTTTCCCCGTACCAAACAACTCAAATTAACCGACAGATAAAGGGTTATCCTGTTGTATACTAATTATCTATGCGCCTCAAACGAAACATCTTCCTTATTATCATTTTAATCGCGATTTCTCTTGTGATCGATGCTCCCAAAAACTACCCCATCAATTTTTCTCTTTTTGGCAAGAATATTTCTTTTGTCATCAGTAGTCCCACGCTCAAACTAGGCAACTTTGAGCGTAACTTGGTCATCAAGCAAGGATTAGATCTTCAGGGTGGCACAGAAGTCACTCTCGAAGCTGATATGTCAGCGCTCAAAAGCGTTGATCGTCAAGATGCTCTCAACTCCGCCAGAGAAGTGATCTCGCGCCGGATAGATATGTATGGAGTCTCTGAGCCTACTATCAAAACTGTTGTGAGTCAGGATCAGTACCGGATTCTCGTGGCACTTCCTGGGGTCAGTAACCCAGACGAAGCCTTGTCTCTTATTGGTCAGACGGCCCACCTTGATTTTCGTGAGCTCCCCATTGCAACCGACACTGCCACCTATGCCGACTTCATTGTGACTGATCTAACCGGCAAAGATCTCCAAAAAGCTACTGTAACTTTCAATCCTCAAACCGGCAAACCAGAAATTGGTCTTCAATTTACCAAAGATGGTGGAGATAAATTTGCCGTCGTGACAGGTCGCAACATCGGCAAACCAGTAGCCATTTTCCTGGACGAAATCCCCATTAGTGTTCCCACGGTTCAACAGAAAATCGAAGGTGGGCAAGCCGTCATCAATGGGGAGTATACCCTCGACGAAGCCAAAAATATGGTTATCACTTTAAATGCTGGTGCCCTTCCTGTACCCATTGAAATCATCAAGCAACAAAATATTGCTTCTACTCTTGGGGCAAAAAGCGTCCAAAGCAGTCTCATTGCTGGGGGAGTAGGTCTCCTGCTTGTTGCACTTTTTATGATCTTAAATTATGGCTGGGTGGGTTTGATTGCCGATCTCGGATTATTGATTTATGGGTTATTCACCTTAGCTGTTTACAAATTGATTCCTATTACCATTACACTTCCCGGACTAGCTGGTTTTATTCTCTCGATCGGCATGGCTGTTGATAGTAATATCTTAGTCTTTGAACGCATGAAAGAAGAGATTAGGAAAGGCAATGATTGGAATAAGAGTATGGAACTCGGGTTTGGCAAAGCTTGGGACTCGATCAAGGATGCTAATATCGCGACCCTCATTACTACTTTTGTCTTATTCAACCCCTTTGATTGGGTTTTCCTCAATAGTTCCGGGATGGTGCGTGGATTTGCTCTGACTCTCTTCTTGGGTATCGCCATCTCACTCTTCACTGGCATCTTTATTACTCGCAACCTCTTGCGCGCATTAACGCATAAATCTAGAGGAGTTTCACATGGACACTAAACTCAAAATTCTTGAGCCCATGAAGTACTGGTGGATCTACTTTCTCCTCTCTTTGTGTGTCATCATTCCCGGCTCATATTCTCTCATTAAATATGGACTCAAACCCTCAATTGATTTTACAGGTGGGACTAACATTGTCTGGAATGTCCAAACCGACGAATCCACTCTCCGTCGCCTAGCACAGGAGAGCAATATTGCCCTTCGCTCGATCTCTTCCCAGAATAACATCTGGACTATCTCTACCAATCCTCTCGACAAAGATCTCTACCAATCATTCAAAGCCAAGGTCGTAGGAGCTCAAGAACTATCTCTGGATACAATCGGTCCGACCCTCGGAGCCGAACTTATTCAAAAAACGTTGACTGCGATTATCCTCGCCGCAACCCTTATTTTGCTCTATGTCGCTTATCGCTTTAAAAACATCAAGTTTGGCGTCAGCGCCATCATCGCCATGTTGCACGACAGCTTAGTCTTACTCGGCACCTTTAGTCTTTTGGGTCATTATCTCGGCGTCGAGGTAGATACTCTTTTTGTTACCGCTCTCCTCACGATCTTGAGTTTTTCTGTTCACGATACCATCGTTGTTTACGATCGCATTCGTGAACTCAAGAAGAAACATAGCTATCTAGATTTTGCTGACATTGTTAACCGCGCGATCCTAGAAACCATGGGTCGTTCGATCAACAACTCCATGACGATTATCTTTATGCTCCTTTCTATGTATCTACTCGGTGGTGACACCACTGCCTGGTTTATCTTTGCGCTCCTTGTCGGCACAATTTCTGGAACCTATTCTAGTACCTTTACTGCGGCCCCTCTCCTCATCGTCTGGGACAAATTCACTCATCGTCAAAAAAACCATAAATGAAGATCTACTTTGCTCGTCATGGAGAGTACCAAAATCCCGATCGCATTAGTCCTTATCGTCTACCTGGCTTTCCCCTGACAGAGCTTGGGCAGACACAATCGAGAAATATTGCCGGCCATCTTTCAGATCAAAAAATCCGCGCACTCTACACGAGTCCCATTGAGCGTTGTTTAGAGACTGCCACAATTATTGGTAGTCAACTCCACTTATTCCCCAATCAAAAACCCGAACTTATCGAAACAGGTACTCCGCTGGCTGGAATTAACTTAGATGATCCACGTCACGCACTCCCAACTTATTTATATAACTTACCCGAGCATATAGAGGGTGGGGGAGAAACACCTGAACAGATTTTTACTCGCTTCAATGATTTTATCGAAAAACTGAAGCTAACCAGTATAAACTCAAATTATCTGCTCGTCTCACACGCCGATCCGATTATGATTTACCTACACGGAGCACACAAACTTTCTCTTCCCCGCACCGACCAAGAAATCATAGGTGGTGGTATACGTTATATCCCCATGGGTGGATTAGTCATGCTGGACTATAACCAAAAGGGGATACCCGCCTACTCAGAAATTATCTAGTTTATTTTGCCTTGGGTAGGCATAAGCCAGATTCTGTTTTTCAGACGATCATTTCTCTATGCCCGCAAACTTCTTGGCTCAGGAGTGCTACTGTCTTTGTCGCCAAATTCGTCGGTTGCAGCGGGGAGGATTGCCCGTTTCACCCGAGCCTTACGGCTCGACTCGTCTCTGTTGCTCTAAACTGGCAGTTACCTGCTGTGGCTTACGCCACACACCCTGCACTCTGCTGTCTGGACTTTCCTGACTTGTCTTGCGACTCGCCCGATCATCCACCTACCCAAGGCAGAGGAATTATAACATTTAAAGTATAATGACCCCATGTTATGGCAAATTCTTGTCTTTATCAGTGTAATTTCTATCTCTATCGCCAATCTATATCAAAGAATCGCTATGAAGGAAGAGAGTAGTGATGCATATGCTGGAGCAATTCTCTTCCAATTTATCTTAGCAATTTTGACAGGTATTTTTGCTCTTTATAAGGGATTTAATATTCCACCAGTCACCCTTACGGGGTACTTTATTGTCAGTACAATCTTATATGGATTGGGTACTCTCGCGTATTTCAAATCAATCAAACTTATAGAGGCTTCAGAATCCATTATTCTCGGTAGCATAGGTAGCATTATTACCGTGATTACTGCCTTTATTTTTCTTGGTGAAAGACTCAACTCACAACAGCTAGTTGGTGTTATCTTAATTTTACTTTCAATGGTTGCTATCTCCCTTAAGAAAAAAATTAACTTTAATCGTGGAACTATTTACTCGCTTATCGGTACCACTTTATACGGTTTGGCAGTTACTAATGATGTTTATCTACTCCAATCATATGACGCAATATCTTACGTACCAATAATGTCTTTTCTTCCAGGATTGTTCTTATTGAGCCTCAAGCCTTCGGCCATTAAATCAATACTCATGACTATTAAACAACCCAGTATTCGACCATTAATGTTGTACTGTTTCTTTTACGGTATTCAAGCAGTCACATATTACGTCGCAATTGAAAGTGGAGCCCTTGTTTCACAAATGACTTTAATTTCGAAAGCTCAAATCTTTCTCACTGTTATTTTGGCTGCGATCTTCTTGGGTGAAACCGACAACTTAAAGAAAAAAATATTTTCGACTCTACTTGCGACCATTGGCGTATATTTATTGCTCTAGTCTAATTCTTTTAACCTCTTTATAAGCTCATCTTTTACATTTTTCTTCGGATCATCCAGTATTTCCTCAAACAAAGTATTAAGTATTTCACCCACCTTACGCGAAGGCTTGATGTTTAGGGTTTGCATCACATCCGCTCCGTCGATCGCAAGATCTTTAAGCGACAGTGGCTCGTAAAATTGCTCACCGATCCTCTTCTGCAGCTCAGTCAGTCGCCAGCTCGTGGCCTTGGATCCGCCCCCCACACGGTCCCCAATGCGTAGAGCCATCATATCGTGAATATTTTCTTTTCCCACCCGGCGGATAAACCGCCTGATGGAGGCATCAGTCATCTTGGACTCATAAACAAACATGTGCCACCTCACAAGTGTAAATACTCGGTCCTGATCTTTCTTTGGTAATTTTAGTCTCTCAGCAACCCGTTTTGCCGTTCTCGCTCCCGAGACTTCATGATTATAAAATGTGACTCCTCGCACTCCTTCAGCCTTGGCAACCGCTGGTTTATCAATGTCATGGAGTAATGTCGCGAGCCTAACTACAGGATCGCTTGATGGGCAGGCGCGCAAAGCCTCGAGGGAATGAGTAAAAACATCGTAGATATGGTGTCCACCCTGCTTGATCGCCTTGGTTGAGAGCAGCTCTGGGATGACAAACTCCATGATTCCCGTATTGACCATCA
>Ga0075703_139_pt1 | contig 13198 bp, 15 predicted proteins | sample RifGroA2_FD_67734 | JGI IMG/M metagenome (GOLD analysis project Ga0075703, IMG submission 67734) | Microgenomates bacterium GW2011_GWA2_46_7
CAGAATAAATACAAGGCAGAGGTTAGTAGGCCACACGTAGGCCTAATATTTCACAAGTGGTGGAAGGATGACGCTATATGCGCCCCACCGACTGATGTTTGTCCGACTGCTTGCAGCGCACGCAAATTGCAAGGGAACAGAAGGACATGGATAACGTCGCGACACGCCCAATTGTAGGGCCAAATAAGGTAATGCTGGTCAGACATCGCCAGTTCCACCGACAGTAATGTCAGGTTGGTGCCAACGGTGAGCGAACAAAACAAAATAAAGTTACTACAAGGTGTAGTAGCGTAGGAAGTAGTTGTATTCATTCTCTTAATTGAATAATAAGTTTGATCAATTCCTTAGATGGATAATCCTCCTCGTGCGCTAACGCACACGAGAAGGAGCAAGAATAAAAAGAATGTTTGAAGAGATAAATAAGAAAAATATATAGTAAAAGGGCCATTAAGAAGCCTAGGCCATATTTGTGGATTTTGAAATTTTCCACCAAAATTAACGACAATTATCCACAAAAAAATCAACACCCCTCTGCAGAAACGACCCCTCAAGAGGTGACATCTACTACTAGATGAGTTTGATGTTCGTAAGTGTTTATATTTTTTTTGGGAAAAAATTTCTGGGAGAGTATATATACTTTCCGTAATATCGCAAAAAGCAAGTACCCGTATAGAGCATAATTATTGACTACATTCGTCATTAAGTTTGTCCTGCCTGTTTTCGCCAGCTCAGCACCTAGTAGGTAGTTGTATGGATAGTAACAACAAGTATAGGCAAATAAGAAAACCCACCAATCTCCTGAGTATCTTGAGTTGATAAGTGTCCATGACAAAATAACAGAAACATAAACGAGAGCCAGATAATAAACTGGCACTAGATAGCTTGCCGTACGTACCGACATACTGCGGACGATCTTTCGTTCTAGTCCATAGAGCAGACCCAGGGCGTACACTGTGCCTATAACAAACAACGCGCCCAATCCAATAAGTAACCATTGTCCTTTAACAACGAGGGTAATAACTGATATTAGTGGGATGAGGGGAAAGATTAACAAATTGACAAGAGTTTTTAGCATAAACACCTCCTTACGGATAATATTGGCCTTTGTATCGTTCATAACAATAATTTTGAGCCTCTACAATGGCACTAGAGCCTCGTGACCCGCCTTGTCCGATACTTACTCTGTCTTCCAAACTAAGTCCCATAGAATCTCTCATATAACTCCAATCACATGCACAGAAAAGGGATGCTTTCGCTGTCGCAGCTTGTTCGTCAACTACATCTGTTAGTTTTCGTGCCTCCTCCAAAGTATGCTTTACGCACCCAGTCATCCAGCCATTTTCTGCTAACTGCTCTAGAGTCGGTGAAGGAGAGGGAACTACGTCATCCATTCTTCCTGGGCGAGATGGCCACAAGTCAAATCTGTATATCAGGACAACGGCAATAGTAATAAGGCTAGTAACCAAAACAATTCTCCAATTCATCTTGATTATTATGCTAATCCTCACTTAGCAATAAATCAAGTATCAATCCAGATGTAATGCTAAATGACAGTTAGTAGACTTAGATTCTTTGGTCTTCAACAATGACGGCATGAGAAAGAATTCAAAGCTTCCCAAGACCCTCGGAAAGAAAATTCAAAAGCGACGCAAAGAAATGGAGTTAACTCAAGAAGAGTTGGCTGAGAAGATCAGAATGAGTAGGGCTTATGTCGGATATATTGAGCAAGGCAGAAATGCGCCAAGTTTAGAAGCACTAGAAAAAATCGCTAGAGCACTAAAGACCACAGCAAGCTCACTTTTGTGACACACATCTAGTTATAGGGTAATATTTTAGGTGTTTTTTCAGTGTCATTAAACTAGGCCTCCAGAGTAAGGATTTAAAAATATGGATATGCGTGTCCACACAACATGGATTGTGCGACATCGAATATGTCACTATTTAGCTGTCGTCCTGAGCGTCAAACAGTCCCACATTAACTGGTTTCATATCAAAACTCGTTGCGTAAATCGTGCCAACCTTCCCCTTAGGTTTTGTAATATCGCCTCTGATCTTAATGATTTTTCTTTCGTCAAAAGCTTGAGTACAAAAACTTAAACTTTCTTTCGACAATTCTACAGTTTTTGCCTTAAACTGTTTATCAACCTCTTTTCCGTTAATGGCTAAAACAGTAAACTGAGCTTTTCTCGACCAATCCAAAACATCCACAACAGCCTCTATGTCTGCATTCTCTGCCTCGATAGTGAATTTATCCATTTCTACTTCTTTGTTAACAAGAGTTTGGATATATGATTGGGGGATGGGCTTAATGTCCTCTAACGAAATTACCTTGAATGTTTTATCTTTCTCTGTCAGTTTAAAGTCAAGGATTGGGTTAGCAACAGACGTAACAGACACCTGATCTATTGACTGAGCATATTTTTCTCTGTATTTTGCAAAACCAACATCTGGATCGTAAAAGTTTTTTACAATCCCTGAATTTATTCCAGCCTCAATAACGTTGTGGGCGTATTCATCCTCATTTTTTGCTTGTATCTCAGTCAAATTGGTTAGCATGTCTAGGTAGTCTCTAACTATTGAGTTTGTGATTGACGGAATTGTGGGCAATGATCCATTTTGTTCTTCAGCAAGAAAGGAAACTGGTATTATAAAACTACCATGACGGGTATGGTTGAGTTCAAATTTATCGAGCGTAACTGCTAGCCGACCTTTTCGTTGTATGTAGAAAGACCTAAAGGAGTCGATGTTACGGTAAATAAGAGCATTTGCTAGTTCATAGGGGACTGCGTTTTGATTTTCATCATTCTGTGCAACTACAATGCGATTGATTAGCTTGTAGTTGAAACGTTTAAGCTGGCTGTAAATTTCATCTCTCTGATCATCGCTCTCAGGCAAGGATAGGGCGAATAAAATAATATCGATGTTTTTTCTCTGATAAAAAGCGTACTCATCTGTACTCTCGTCTAACGGTAGCAATGTCCAATTTTCACTATTTTGTGGATCGGTCCAAATTGCGTACTTACCAGACTTAGCAATTGTTTCATGCCAACCCAACTTAGTAAAAACTAATCTGAACCTGCCGATAGATATATTGTCGATGTGCGTCACAGTAGATCCTCTTTGTTTATGCTAGATACAAACAAGCTATGAATTGAGTTGTGATCAAAAACATTTGATTTGGGAATATCAATAATTCCTGGTTTCAAGAAAGGAGACGGTATTTTATAAAAAAATGCACATCTCCTAAGCACCAACTCCTCAGGAGAAATATCAACCCAATTTTCTAGCTTACTACGCTCTGGCAACTGTACTATAACAAGATATGAATTTACACCATATGTATTAAGTTGTGTATCGAGCTTGTACTTAATTACGCCATCTTTTTCACGAATCATAGACGTACTACTCGATGACACAGATTTAAGTTGAATCTTAATTTCGTGACTTTCAGAGGCTGCTTTACGCCCAGCGCCTAATGAACAATTCACAACCTCAAAATCTATTCCAAGAGCCTGGTCATAATGTCTACCCACTTCATTTATGGCAAAGTTCACTTTCCCAACAACAGCATAGAGATAGGCAACAGAAAGAGTTGACTGCATCTCCGAGAATTCGGCATCTGAGGGTATCGACATATTGTTAGTATGTCAAAACTAAGACTTGATAGCAATATGTACACACCATTTCATTGCCAGCGAACAGCTACCACTTTCCACCAAATGTGTGGTGCTCAAGATCAATAGCGATATTATTGGTGTTTATCCCAATCTGCTCTAGCACTTTGCGCACGTACTCCGCCATGATGTCGTCAGAGATCCCGACCCTTATCAGTTCATGATTAGCATTCATCGCACGGCTCAGATCACCCACCACATAATGACTGTAATACTTGTCAGTAATGAGGACGCTACTGTGTCGTAGGATACGGCTCACTAGTTGTATTGGCACTCCACGTGTCAGTAGGTGAGTTGCAAACGTGTGGCGTAGATCATGAAAGTTGATAGGGTGTACTCCTAGTTTTTTACATCCCCTAGCCAGAACATCGTTGAGTATGCCTGCCGACACCTCGAACACTCTCTCCCTACCTGTGCGTGAGCGTAAGAACTCAAGCATATCTAGCGGCACAGGTACTGGCTCAACTTGGCCACCCTTAGAATGCACCATAAATACAGGTGTTTCAGCGTCGAGATGTAGATCTGAACCTTTGATAGATCTGATCTCTGCATTTCTTACTCCAGTCCTTAGGGCCAGTTTTAGTGCAGGGCGGTACTCCTCTAGCTTAATGCGCCTATTACGTGAGTTATCACCCTTACCTGGCTTTGTAGTCAACATGATAACTTTTTCTGTTAATTCCATACTAAGCAGGTGTAGTTCTTTACTCTTTTCTTTTGGCATAATTAGCTCCTCTGAAAAATCATTTGTAATAATTCTCTTTGCGACTAGGTGGTGTACCAAGATCCGCAACAGATTGACCGCCGTTCGTACAGTATTTACGCTAAGATTTCTGGCACGCATTGCGTAGAGAAAGTCTTGTATGGTCTCTGCACTAAACGACCTATCACCGCAGTAGGCAAGAAACTGATAGTACATCTGACTCCCGTCTTAATCGTTGAAAAAGCAAGATGTGGATTTTTTAATTGCAGTCCAGAGAAATTAATCTCCTATGTGGACGCGTCCACGAAGGCTAGATCATGATTAACGAGCAAATGCTCGATAATTTATTAATGCGGAGATTGTATTACAAGTCTTCGCAGTCGTCTAGTATTCTATCTTGAGAATGTGAATGAAGCGCTCTAACCAACTGAGCTACGAGTCCACCTTAGGTCTTGCGCTATTTTACCATGCACTGTATTCTCATTATATGTGGATTTTACGCAATCTTTGGTTGTTCTTTCTTGATTTCCTCGAAACTATCGTGGTTAGCCTTGCCATTTTTGCTGTCGTTTACATCTTCCTTTTCCAACCTCATCAGGTTGATGGACGTTCCATGGAACCCAACTTTCACAATAGTGAGTACATTTTGACCGACAAACTCTCCTACCGTCTCCACCTCCCCAAACGCGGCGACGTTGTGGTCTTCCGCTCTCCCCAAGATGAGCGAGTAGACTTTATCAAACGCATCATCGGGGTGCCCGGTGACACTATCATGGTGAAGGGGGGATACGTCTATTTAAACGGGATCAAACTTGACGAAACTTATATCAATGATCCCGGCCAGGTCTTGTCAGGCCGCTTTATTAGTGAGGGGGTAGAGTTTCCCGTTGCGCCTGGCCAATACATCGTCATGGGTGACAATCGCCTCCATAGCTCCGATTCCCGTGAGTGGGGACCCGTGAGTCTTGGTGGGATCATTGGCCGCGCCTTCTTCCGCTACTGGCCAGTTAGCGAGTTTGGTCTTGTGCCTACCGCCGAGGCTGAGCTTACTATGGGCGCGGTCAAAGGTGCTATCGCTAGGTAGTACAATATAAAATATGACTGGAAATTTAACCTATTTAGAAATTGCCTATCAGGTACTCAATCTAGATCCAGAAATTAGACAACTTCATTATCGTAGTCTTACAAATAAAGCTTTTGAACTAGGACTTGTTGAAAGTGATGACTTAATCATTGCAGGAAATATTGCATCCGCTATTAACGCTGATATTAGAAAATCAAAATCGCAGGGAACTGAATCAAAATTTATTTCCTTTGGAAAAGGTCTGTATGGTCTATCCGAACATGAGCCCAGAGGTATTTTCGCTGATATCAGAAACAAAAATCACGAAGTCCAAAAACAGTTATTAGAAGCATTGCATGCGATGCAACCTTCAAAATTTGAGGAATTAGTAGGGGAAGTATTAAGAAATCTTGGATTTGAAAAAGTAAAAATTACCGGAAAAACAGGAGATGGAGGAATCGATGTAACTGGAGAATTGATTGTTGCAGGAATAATCAGGAACAATGTGTCTGTACAAGTAAAAAGATGGAGAAATAATGTGCAAAGAGAAAGTATATCAGCTTTAAGAGGTAGTCTTACTCCTCATCAGACTGGATTATTTATAACCACCTCAAATTTTTCAAAACCGTCCATTGAAGAAGCAGATGATCCATATAAAGCACCAATATCATTAATGAGTGGGAATGAATTTGTTGATTTACTATGCGAGTTTGGTATTGGGATTGTTCCCGAAAAAGTTAGTATTTATAGTCTTGATGCTAACAGATTAAATTTTGATTTCCCAGACCCAAGTCTGACAGAAGGTAAAGAAATTGAGATATTCACGAATTACAAAAATCGCAAATACTTCGCTATTTATTATTCTCCCACAAAAATAATTTTCGAAAATGAGGTTTATAATTCTCCCTCTGGAGCTGGAACTAAAGTTCAAAATGGATTACCAGTTAATGGCTGGAAATTTTGGAAATATATTGATTCGTCAACTGGGAAAATATACCCATTAGAAAGATTAAGAAACAATAAATAATATTGGTGGCGACCTTGAATGGCTTGCACGGCTTAATTTTAGTAAGCACCCCTTGGCAATATAGGGATAAAACTAACGCCACCAATTTATAATAATCAATACTATGCACTACTCTCTCGCCCGCGCCACTACCTGGAATATCGCCAGCTATCTCTATCTCATCCTCGCTAGTCTAGTTTCCACCCCCATCCTAGTCAACCACCTGGGGCTAGTTCAGTTTGGACAATATAGTTTGATCTTTGCCGCAATTATTCTCGTCTCCTCGCTCAATCTGGGTCTTCCCCAAGCCGTCACTCGTGCCCTTGCCCGTGACCACGAGTTTTCACCTACTCGCCAGACTCTCTGGGCCACCTCTAGTATGCTTTTTCTTGGTACTGGATTTGTGGCAGGAATCATCGCCGTTATCCTGACTCTCTGGCTCCATCTCACCCCCCTGATTCTCCTTGAGATCTTTGCCCTCGTCGTCATTAACAACTTGGTTGCCCACTACTCCACCTTGCCCCAAGCCGAAGGTCATTTTGGCTACTACAACGCCAAAACCTTTATTGTGGGGACTGGCAATACCTTGCTTGCCGCCTATCTTGCTTGGATAGGGCAGGGTGTCCCAGCCATCTTATCTATGACTTTGGCCTGTTATCTTCTGACTTTGGCCGTCCTCGTTTATTTTTCACTCAAGTATTTCCCCCGTCCCCGTGCAGGGATCCCCTCCCTCCCCGTTGCTCGCGCACTTATCACCTTTGGCCTCAAGAATCAGGCTGGTACCCTGACTGGACAGGTTCAGTCTCAGTACGGTAAGTATCTCCTCTCCAGTCTTTCACCCCTCAAACTCTCTGCCTACGTCGTGGCAATCGGACTAGTCCAAAAATTAGCCGGTGGGGTAGTACAGATCGCTACCGCCCTTTACCCAGCTAGTGCGAGGTCGGCTGGCAATCTTCATTTACGTCGTACCTACCATGTACTCCAGCTAGGACTCTTTATCCTCGCTCTCTTGGGTATCGGTCTTTACCAACTCATCGGTTTATCCTTCCTCACTTGGTGGTTGCACTCACCAGAGCTTGTCCCCATCGTTCACACTATCATGCAAATCTTGGTTTGGTATTTCGCGATTCTGATCCTCTCCCCCCTCGCCAGCTCCATTCTTGACGGTCATGGTCGACCAGGACTCACCTCTCTCTTCACTTTTGCTACCGCCGCCATCGAGATTATTCTAGCTCTGATTCTCTTCCCCCACTATGGTCTCCTAGCACCCGTCTACTCCGCACTGGTTGCCATCGTTCTCACTACCCCCGCACTTCTGATTGTTACTGAACGTGTTCTCAATAGGGTCTGACCTTGAAGGAAGTGCCCAATCCGAGCATAGCGAGGGAAGGTCAGACCCTCGGGTAATGCTACAATTACTCCATGAAATACGGTTCAATCCCAGCAGGTGGCCTAGGTACTCGCCTCCAACCCTTAGGTTTTTCCAAAGAATTAGCTCCCGTGCAAGGCCGCGCTGTCATTGAGTATCTGATTGAGCGGATGGTCCGCTCTGGTATTGACAAAATATTTATCAATACCGCCCCCGACAAAACTGATCTCATCCATTACTTGTCCGACAAGTCCCCCTACCATGACCATCTCATTTTCTTAGTGCGAGAGCGCAAGGGCTTACTCGACGGGATTACCCTCCCCCAGCAGTTTTTGCGGCCTGATGATGAGCTCTATTTCGGCTTACCCGATACCATTTGGTACCCCAAGGATGCATATATTCAAGTGGCACACCAAGCCGGGGAGTTGGTTCTCGGCCTCTTTGATACCGGTACCCCAGAGCGTTTTGATAGTGTCGTCATTGATCACCAGCACCAGATCCAATCTATCGAAGTCAAGGTTCAAGAACCCAAAACTAAATGGACCTGGGCCATTGGCAAGCTGACAGTGCGTGCCGCCAGGCTCCTAGAATCTAACCCTCTATTTGGTGCCTCTTTGCATACCTACTCGCAAGCGCATCGAGCTTTCGCAGTCCAGCTTCATGGTTCTAGTTGTCTCGACATCGGCATCCCCGAGGATTACGCCAAGGCTGAAATATTTGTCAAAAGCCATGAACAATAATCCTCTTGTATCCATTCTCATTCCCACTTACAATCGGGAAACCTACCTAGGTGATGCGCTCAACTCTGCCCTCAATCAAACTTATTCCAACCTAGAGATCATCGTACATGACGATGGCTCAACCGACGCCACGGTCGAACTCCTTGACGAGTATCACGACCCTCGCTTGCGCGTAATCCGCACCGATGACAATCACGGGATGATAAATGGGTGGAACTATATCGTCAAACAAGCCAAAGGCAAGTATCTCAAATTTCTCGGGTCTGACGATCTGCTCGAACCTAGTTGTGTTGCTGAGCTAGTAGCATCAGCGCTCGCCCACCCCAACTCCGCCCTCATTACCTGCCAACGTAAGTTTATTGATCAAGGGGGTAGGGTAGTCAAGCAAATGGGTTTTGCCAAGAAAAATATCGTGACCAACGGGATCGCTCATGCCCACTGGATCTTAACCACTCTCCGAGAAAACTTGATTGGAGAGCCCACAGCGGTATTATACCCCGCCAAATTAGTCCAACAGGCAGGAGAGTACGATCCTCGCTTTTCTCAGTTTGCTGACTTTGAATACTGGATCCGTCTTCTCCAGTTTGGTGAGCTCGTCTATCTCCACCAGCCCCTCTGTTCCTTCCGTACCCATACTGGTAGTAATACTTCTGCCGCAGTGCAGGACGGTCGTTTTATTACTGAGATCTTCACTTTAATTAACAAGTATTATCAGAACTCGGTTTTTGTCCAAACCTATTCTCTCTCCCTCTCCGATCGCCGCCAGCTCACCAGAGCAAAAACTCTTGATACTCTCAAAAATATCAAAGACCTGATAGTCAACGGCAACCTAGGACTCGCCTGGCGCTACCTGACCAAGTTGACGTCAGCACGTTTTTTGTTATAGTGAGACTAATCATTCACTATCGCAACACCCACACACCCCCAATACTCCCAATGAACTCACTCAACTTTGCCAAACCTGGAGGCACGAGAGACAATTCGAGTTGCTATGGTTTTATTGCTAGCGGAGCACGTTGGAAACAAACGGAAAATTTTCTCGTTAACCCCAGTAACAGTGAAGGTATCAGTTCAAGTTACGTTTATGACACTTTTGTCCAGGCCACCAACCTCTGGGATAACCAAGTTAGTTTTGACGTATTTGGGAATGCATCAGAAGACTCCTCTGCCACCTTTGATTTCAACTCTACCGACAACCGCAACGTCGCCCTCTTTGGTTCCTATCCCGACCCCGACGTCATCGCCGTGACCAACGTTTGGGGATACTTCTACGGTAACCCCAAAACCCGCGAACTAGTCGAGTGGGATATGCTCGTCAACGACGCCTTTACCTGGGGTATCTGGGAGTTAACCCCCACCGCCATGGATCTATCCAACATCGTCACTCACGAACTGGGTCACTCAGCCGGGCTCGCCGATATCTACAATACTGTCTGCACTCCTGTGACCATGTACGGCTATGCTTCTGAGGGGCCCTTACTTGCCAATGATTTATAATTGTTATTATGATCTTGTCTGTACTCATCTCCCTGTTCACATTATCGCTTCCTTCCCCCGTTCTAGCCAAGTCATATGCCCTTGCTCCAGTTAATCTCGATTTCACGCTCAACGCGAATGGCAGTATGGACGTAGTGGAAACCCGTGACTACAATTTTTCCGGTGACTACACTTTCGCTTATCAAACTATCGGCAAATCCGGTGGTGAGATTACTCAAACCGGTCGTAACGATAGCTATGTAATTGATCACATCAGAGTGTGTGAATCGCTTACTCCGCCCTCCTGTTACCGCCTCTTATCTCCTACCGAGGTTGCAGGTGCAGACAATACCCGTCCAGAAAATACCTACTACATTCGGGATGATGGCGACAGTTGGTACGTCAAGTGGTTCTACCGTGCTGGAGACGAAACTAAATCCTTCATCCTCGCCTATACCGTCAACAACGCTCTAACTCGTCAGACTGACGTGGATGAACTGTACTGGACAATCATCGGTGATCAATGGGAAATTGGCCAGAGCGCAATTACCGCCAATTTTCACCTCCTCCCTGGGTTAGACGGTGCCCAACTCCGCGCTTGGGCGCACGGTCCGCTTTCTGGGCGTGTTGCAATTGACTCTCCTGAGCTCATTACCTACACTTTACCCTCTCTCTCCCCCGGAGAGTTTTTCGAAGCCCGTTTCCTCCTCCCGCAAGGAATATTTCAGGGTGGAGCAACCGGCACTTTTTCACGGACACAAATCATTGCTCAAGAAAACGAGTTTATCCAGGAGACCATTAATCGCCAAACCCAGAGTCGTTCTGTTGCCCTCCTGATCATCTTTGGTGGGATTTTGATTATCGGACTCTGTCTTTTCCTCTTTATCAAAGAGCTTCATCTCTTCTTACGCTACGGTCAAGATAAACCCTTGCCTTCCGTGAACCTTGCGGGCCGGGTCTGGGAACCACCCAGTAACCTCCCTCCCTCCCAGGTCGAACAACTCCTGGGCGGTACCAAAAAGCTCTCTACTCGCGCCTTTACCGCCACCATCCTCTCCCTTGTTCAGTCGCGCCACTTTAGAATCTTGCGTAGTGACAAAAAACAAGGATTTATCTTGTCCAAATATGTTTATTCCTTACTCCCCACAACTTCCAAACAACCCCTCCCTCCTCCCGAAGCCTATCTCCGCGACCTCCTGGTCAATCGCATTAAAACCGAACCAGTGCTCTTAGAGGGCAAAATCCAGGACGTAATCCCGCTCCCCTCCATCACCGCCTGGTTCAAAGCTCACGCCACCTCGGTCCAGGGCATTCTACGCAACTTCGAAGATCTTGCCTTCGCCAATAACTTACACACGGGTTATTTTGATTCAATGGCACATACTCAAGCTCAGAAACTCCGAGGGATCCTGCCGGCCGTGGGACTCATGATTTTGGGTATCTTGGACCAAAGTATGGGGATCGCCTTGGTTGGGATTAGTTGCCCCCCTCTCTTACCCCTCCAAGCTGTAATTGCGAGCTTGGCGATGTTCATCTCCATCCTGGTTCTGGTTGCTCTGGCTGTCTTTAAGGCACGTGGGGAGAAGCGTACCGATTTGGGTCTGACGGAAACTGCGCACTGGCTGGCTTTTCAGAAACACTTAAAAGAATATGCTCTCACCAAAAACTACCCGATTGATTCCGTAATCTTGTGGGAGAAATACTTGGTCTACGGCACGCTCTTAGGGGTCTCCGCCAAGGCTCTCGCCGAGCTGCCTCTAACCTTGAGTGCACACGAGACCCAGGTCATGGCCGCTCACTGGGGAGCCAGTTCCCTCCACGGGACTTCCTTTGATCTAAGCTCTGTTGCCGGCTCGCTGAGCAATGCCATCAGCTCTATCAGTTCTGTCTCCAGTTCAAGTTTTGGTGCCTCCGGCACGGGTTCGTCAGGTGGCTCTAGTGGTGGTGGAGGTGGGGGGGGAGGAGGCGGCGGTGGGGGAGCTGGCTAGAGGTATGTGGCAGCAACTACAGGATCGTCTCTCTACAGAGAAAGCTCACTTTGACGCACTCGGTGATGTCGTCAAGCACCTTCTAACTTCATATTCTCTCTATTTAATCTCCTATCCCATTTTGGGTGTTTTTATCAACGCCTATTTTTGGCGTCAAACCAATGATATTACGCTGATTGCGGCCTACAATTTTGGATTTTTTATCGCCTTGCCCGTTGGCTTCTACCTTAACGGGCTCTTACTTAGACACATCCATATTCTTCGACTTTATTGGTTGGGGATGGTCTTACAGGGTATCGCGGCGTTCCTGGTTATTTTCTTTCCGACCTTGAGCTTCGACCAGGTTTTATTTTACGGGTTAGTTTATGGAGTTGGTTCGGGGTTATTCTGGGGAAACAAAAACTACATTACCCTCAAACTGACCAAGGGCCGCAATAGACTCTATTACAACAACTTCGAATCTGTACTCGAAATTGGCAGTAATATTGTCATGCCACTTCTCATGGGTTGGTTTATCGTCTTTGGACAATACGCTGGACTTTACTCTATCAACACCGCTTACAAAATCCTAATGATTGGTGCCATTCTGCTCATGACGATCGGGGGTTACCTGCTCCAATCAGCCGATATTTACAGCGAAAACATTGATCACATCACCGTTAAACGCCCATCCGCCAATTGGAACCTAATTCGTCTGATCAACATCATTTACCAGTCACTTTCTGGCATTAACTTTATTATCCCCAATATTCTAATCCTAATGTTTGTTGGCACAGAGGGCATTTTGGGGACTGTCGAATCGGTGGTTGCCCTTGTGACAGCCATGATGCTCTACCTAGCCGGAAGGAAATCCACAACTAAACACTTCCTCTGGATTGTGACCATTTCCAGCTTGGTTTTCCTGGTGGGAATGACTCTCTACAATCTCACCTACGGGTATTTGGGGGCGTTAATCTATACAGTATCAGTTGCCCTGACTGGAGCCATCGCCTTCAATCCACTCTATACAGTCAACATGGAAATTATGGACCAGGAAAAAGCCGCCAAAACCGCCTCAAATCAATACGCGTATATCTTTGATAATCAGGACTTTCGCTTAGCCACCAGTAAATACGGGAACTATCGAGTTTTGCATCACCTCGTTTAAGTAGGCATCGAGAAAATTAGTTTTGAGCTGGTAGA
>Ga0075703_117_pt1 | contig 11799 bp, 16 predicted proteins | sample RifGroA2_FD_67734 | JGI IMG/M metagenome (GOLD analysis project Ga0075703, IMG submission 67734) | Microgenomates bacterium GW2011_GWA2_46_7
ATCCCATTCTATGGATATGAGTGGGACACAGTAGATTCTTCCCCCTACTCCCCAGTCGAAACCCGTGGGTCTGTCGCTTCACTAGAACGCATTCAAAAAATGCTCGATAATCAAACATTAGAACTTGTTTGGGATCGCAACTCCCTCACTCCCTACGGAGTCAGTACAGAGAGTGGGCAAATTTCTCAAATCTACTTCGAAAATGAAGTCTCTATTCGTCTCAAACTTGACTTCGTCAAGTCTGCTGGTCTTGGAGGAATTGCTATTTGGGCGCTTGGTTATGAAGGCAACAACCCATGGCTCTGGCCCACTATCAAAACACTAAATCCCTAATCATTTATTGCGCCTTGTCCTCGAGTCCTGCCTGGATTACAATATCCACAATGGCAAAACGGGCAAAAATATCTAAAAATTTAGCACTTCAATCGTTAGAATTAATCGGTAAACCAATCTATTTATTGTTCGCCTTTATTGTCATATTCTGTTTCTCACTTCTTCAATTGATCACAAAATTACTTCACTCAATTAAAGTCCCAAAACTACGTATTCCAAAGATCCGCTTCCCAAGGATTCGCCTTAAAAGAAGTATTCAACCCACTAGACGCAAAGGAAGAAAGGGTCAGGTTCTTAGGTTACCCAAAATCAACTTCAAATATATTGTCGCCATACTCATTTGTTCGATCGTTGGTATCTTGGTATATTGGTATATTTTTAAGGATCTTCCCTCTCCCCGTCTCCTATCCGAATCCACACCCTCTCTTACCACCAAGATTTACGACCGTCATGGCACTCTCCTTTACCAAATATATAAAGATGAAAACCGTACCCTCATCCAACTTTCAACCTTGCCCAAGCATGTGATAGACGCCACCCTCGCCGCCGAAGATAAAAATTTTTATTCTCATCACGGCGTCTCGCTCACGGGTATTATCCGCGCTGCAACCAATAATCTCACCAAGGGTACTACTCAAGGCGGTTCAACTATTACCCAACAATTGGTCAAGAATGTGTTGCTTTCACCGAAAAAAACTTTCACCCGTAAGCTCAAAGAGCTGATACTTGCTTTAGCCACTGAATCTATGTACTCCAAAGATCAAATCCTGCAAATGTATCTCAATCAAGTAGGATACGGTGGGACTGCCTATGGTATCGAACAGGCCAGTCGAGAATATTTTGGTAAATCCGCCAGTACCCTCACTCTCGCTGAGGGTGCGATGCTAGCTGGCCTCCCTATTTCTCCCACCCTCCTCTCCCCCTTCGGGACGACCCCCTACCTCGGCAAAATCCGTCAACAACAAGTTCTTGAGTCCATGGTGGCTGCTAATTTGATCACCGAAAATGACAAGTTGACTGCTCTTGCTACTCCCCTCGTTTTCCATCCTCAAGATATTGAGATCCGTGCTCCTCATTTTGTTATGTATGTCAAAGATTTACTAGTCAAAGAATATGGTGAAGCTACCATTTCTCGCGGAGGTCTCTCTGTCACCACCACTCTTGATCTTGGTTACCAAGATATTCTCCAACAAGAAATCAATGTCGAACTGACCCGCCTTACTCATCTACACGTCCAAAACGGCGCAGGCTTGATCCTCTCCCCTAGTTCTGGCGAAATTCTCGCTATGGTCGGTTCTCGCGATTTTTTTGATACAGAACACGATGGCCAAGTGAATCTTGTTCTTCAATCGCGTCAGCCAGGAAGCTCCATTAAACCCATCACCTATGCTCTCGCATTTCTCCGGGGTTCCACTCCCAACTCTCCCATCGACGACTCACCCATTTGCTTTATCGTTGCCGGACAACCCAATTATTGTCCCAAAAACTATGATGGTAAGTTTCATGGACGCGTAACTCTGCGCACTGCCCTTGCTAGTTCATACAATATTCCCGCTATCAAACTCCTAAATACTTATGGTTTGGATAACATGATTAGCTTAGCTAGAAGCCTTGGTATTACTACTTGGGAAGATCCCTCTCGCTTTGGTCTCTCCCTCACGCTTGGTGGTGGGGAAATTACTATGCTTGACCTCGCTTCCGTATACTCTGTCTTCGCCAATAATGGCTACAAATCCCCCCCCACTTCTCTTCTTTCTGTTCTTGACTCACAAGGGAGAGAGTTGCTCTCTGAACCAGAATCCTACGCTCTTAATCCAATCCTTCCAGAATCAATTGTTTTTCAAATCAACTCTATTTTGTCCGATCCCGCGGCCCGTGCTCCAGCTTTTGGTAGCAACTCTATCCTGAACTTACCAGGGTCCGGGGTAGCCGTCAAAACTGGTACCACCAACTCCCTCCGTGATAACTGGACCTTTGGTTACACTCAAGATATTTTAGTCGCCACCTGGGTAGGAAATAACGACAACACCCCCATGTCTTCCGTTGCCTCAGGGATTACTGGCGCTTCACCCATCTGGGCTCACACAATGAAAAAACTACTCAAAGATTTCCCCAACCCTAGTTTTTCCCCTCCAAAATCATTAATCAAAATCAATGTTTCCTGTTCTCCATCACCTAGATATGAATACTTTATTCCAGGCACCGCCCCCCAAATCAATTGCTCCCCGATGCCAGGCAGCATTCTCAACACCGCCGCCACTACCTCACAATAACCGAGCTCGTTCCCCCTGCCTCTTGTTTAATCTCACCCGACACCCAAAGTAAAAATCCGGCAAACATCACTAAGCCTAGTAATATCAACCCGCCCCATCTCGCAATTTTGTCCTTTTTTCTCGCGTTTCTCCTTTTTTCTACCGCCGCCTTTCGTTTTTCATTCTTCAGTTCTTTTTCGGACAACTCTATTTCTTCTTCGTTAATTGGCAATTCCCCCTCGTCATCGCTTCTATCTCTTTTTCGTCTCATCTTGAATCCTCCACTCTCTTTACAATTAAATCGGCTACCTGGTCAATTGCCATCCCTGTGGTATCGAGTACCCATGCATTTTCAGCTTTCTTTAGCGGGGCGATCGTGCGCTCACTATCTCGTTTATCACGCTCAACTAGTTGTTGGTATACCTCTTCCAAACTCACATCCTCTCCCCTTGTCATGAGTTCCCTATGCCTCCGTACCGCCCGCTCTCTAGCCTCAGCATCCATATAAATCTTTAAATCAGCCTCCGGCAAAACTACGGTGGTAATATCTCTCCCCTCCATTACGACATTTTGAGTTTTGGCTATCTCCCTCGCCATTGGGGTAATATAATCCCTCACTCCAGCATACTGGGTAATAATTGAAACTCCCGTAGAAATCTCTTCTGTACGAATCTGCCAGGATGCATCCTCTCCATTCAATTTAACCGTACATAACCGACCATCTTTTTCTGTTTCTACTGGAATATATAGCTCTACCTTGGGTTTTTCTTTATTTAATAACTGAGTTATTGCACCCTCATCTCTCCACTCTACCCCTCTCTGTTTGGCAAAAAGTGTGAGCCCTCGATACATTGCACCCGTATCAACATATAGAAACCCCAGGCGTTGAGCCACCATCTTCGCCGTCGTCCCCTTCCCCGCGGCCACCGGCCCATCTATCGCTATTTGAAACGTTTTCTTCACGTCAACAATCGTATCATATTATAATTGCGAGCTACAGGTGCAGATGCATCTCCCAACAAAAAAGCATACGGACTGCAGGAGTCTGCAGGAAAAATTTCAACAGAAATTTATTCCGATTTTTTGTGGGATGGTGCATCGAACCAAAAGCTAGCCCAAGCCACTGATCTGATATACTGAAATCAATGCTCAAACGTGAAACTTTCAAGGTTGCGATTGTTGGTTTGGGGCGTGTCGGCGTCACCACCGCCTATGCCCTCTTGCTCAGAGGTCTCTGCAGCGAAATCGTTCTTTTCTCTCGGGAACTCGCCAAAGCCGAAGGAGAAAAAACCGACCTAGAACATGGGAGCCCCTTCTACCCCCATACTACCCTTACCGCCACGAGTAGATTCGAAGACTTAGCGGGTACCGATCTCGTCATCTTTACCGCCGGCTGTGCCCAAAAACCCGGACAAACCAGACTTGACCTTACCAAGGGTAACTGTGAAATCGTCGAAAAAATCATCCCAAAAATTGTCCATCACTCTCCCCAAACTCTCATTCTTATGGTCTCTAATCCTCTCGACATTATGACACTCCAGGCCACCAAGGTTTCCCAATTACCACCTGGTCGAGTCTTTGGTTCTGGCACTCTTTTAGATACCGCCCGCTTCCGTCTCCACCTATCTAAATCCATCAGTATTAGTGCCAAAAGCATCCACACCTACATTCTTGGAGAACACGGCGACTCATCCTTTGCTGCCATTAGTACCGCCACCATTGGTGGCAAACCACTCCTCTCATATCCCGAAATGTCTCCCGACCACATCACTTGGGCGGTTAATGAAACCAGAAAAGATGCCTACAAAATTATCTCTGGCAAAGGTGCCACCTACTATGGCATTGCCACCGCCTTGACCCACATTGTCGAGACTATCATGCGTGACAGCAAAAAAATTATTCCCCTCTCCACCCTCCTGACTGGTCAATTTGGTCTCAACAACATTGCGCTCTCCCTTCCCTGTATCTTGGGTAGAAATGGTATCGAACGAGTTATCGACCTCCCACTCTCGGTCGAAGAAACTGCCGCCCTTCACGCCTCTGCCGCAATTATCCGCTCCCACCTGGATGAGATGTAAATTTGTGAGCGTCTAGGTGCAGACGTCGAACCAAAGCGAGCATGCCTAACGATTTATCTCCACCAAAGTTAGTAGTCCCTTTTTCGCCCCCACATGTTTAAGCACTGCTGTCGCATTTTTCACTCCCCACCCGATCGCTTGTTCATAATTTTTGCCATACAATACCCCCGCGATCATCCCACTAGCAAAGCCGTCCCCCGCTCCGGTTGTATCCACTACCTTCTTTACTTTTTCTCCCTGATAAAAATATACCTTCCCATTCTCACTTACCTTCCCTCCTCTCGCCCCATCCGTTATCACGCTCACCCTCGCCCCCGGCAAAGCTTGAGTACTCTTCCACAGCAACTCGTCGCTATAATCGATCCCCCACAACTCCCTCGCTTCATCGCGATTGATAAACAAGATCTCTACTTCTGATAGGATTGCCAACAGCTTTTCCTTGTGCCCAATTTCTTTGAGCCCAGGATTGATGGATAATCTCACTCCTTTTTGTTTAGCCCACTTCACAATATCTTTTAGTAACTCAATATTTCCCCCCAGACTAGACACATGCATCCACCGAGTTTCTAGTTCTTCCCAAGGCAGATCGTGTTTAGTCAACATCGCACTAGCTCCCCGATGCACCATAATACTTCTCCCCCCATCATCCGCAATAAGTACGACTGATACCGCTGTCGTTTCCCCCGGCTCTTGCACCAAAAATCTTGTATCCACTTGCACTGCCTCCAAGTCTTGGTGAATTAGGAGCGCCTGTGGATCATTCCCCATCTCTGCCACCACTGCTGTCTTCAGATCTTTTTTAGCAAGCGATACTGCACAGTTTGTCGCTCCACCCCCAGATATCATCACCACCTCTTCTACTTCCATTTTTCCCCCATACACTTCGCACATTGCTATCCCTCCAGGTACATTCCCCGAAGAAATCACTTTAAATTTGTCGCTTTTCATGAAGATATCTAATGTTGCTGATCCAATCGTCACCACATCATAATTACTCATGAAGATAGTCTATCACAGCTTTTTTGAGACTTGCCCTATCCAAGCCAACTTGTTGATAAACTTCCCCCCATTCCCCACTCAATCCAAATCTGTCCTGTATCCCAATTCTCTTCAGTCGTGTGGGTAATTTTTCACTAAGTAGCTCGGCAATCGCTCCCCCAAGCCCCCCTACTATTTGATGATCCTCTACCGTGACTACCTTCCTTGTTTTCTCCACGCTCGCTAAGATAGTCATCTCGTCTAGTGGCTTAATTGAACTCACGTTAATTACCTCACATTCTATCCCTTGCTTCACCAACTCTTCTGCCACCATCAAGCTATCCCATACTTGGATCCCACACGCCAATATTGTCAGATCCTTGCCCTCTCTATATTTATAAGCTTTCCCTATTTCTAGCTTTCCTGGCTTGGTAAAATTGGGAGTATCTGGTCTACACGTACGTATATATACAGGTCCATCATGATAGTAGGCAGCCTCAATTGCCTCAACGCACTGGTTCGCATCTGTAGGACAAAGTACCACCATCCTTGGCAACACACGCATGAGGGCAATGTCTTCCGTACCCTGATGACTAGGTCCATTCTTTCCCGAAGATACTCCGCTGTGGGAACCAATAATTTTGACATTCGCCTGTGATAATACAATTGACACTCGAATCTGTTCCCAGTTTCTACCCGGAGAAAATGTGGCATAGCTTGCCATATACGGTACATACCCCTCAAACGCTAGCCCAGCCCCCACCCCAGCCATATTCTGTTCCGCCACCCCTGTGTCAAAAAATCTCTCAGGATGCTCCTGTGCAAATGCTCGTACCTTAGTCGACCCTGCTAAGTCCGCAGTCAACACAATTACATCTTTGTGTTCTGCTCCTATCCTTAGCAGACCCTCCCCCACTCCTTCCCTAATGGCCTTTTTCGGCGCGCTTCTCCACTCTGGTATCAAGTATTCATCGCTATACATAAATACTCCTAATCATCAATAACCAAGCACCAAATTCCAAACAATAATTAATACTCAAATAATTAAGCTTTTGGTTATTCGAATTTTTAATTTGTTTGATTATTGTAATTTGATTATTGGTTATTCGCATCTGCAACTCCCAACTCTTTCAGAGCTAACAATAATTCTGCGTGGGTCGGAACTCGATCATGCCACTCTGGATTATTATCATTACCCCCTACTTCTAGCACATGTAATCCAAATGCCTCCAGTCTCCCCACTACTTCTCCATATGTCGCCAATTGGCTCACATAATTTTCTATCTGAATTCGGTTACGATCCAGAATAAAGATCAAATTATCCAGTTGACGTCTCACTGCAAAATTGAAGGCTTCCCACACTTGTCCTTCTTGGATTTCCCCATCCGACATAACACAATACACCCTTGGGGTATCTTTCTGAGCTCTAGCTCCAAACTTGAGCTTTAGTCCTAGCGCCATTCCCGTCGCTACACTTACTCCTTGTCCAAGTGGTCCAGCTGATACTTCGATTCCCGGTACACTCCCTCGTTCTGGGTGTCCAGGCAATCTACTCCCTACCTGCATAAAAGTCGCAAGCTCCTCTATGGGCAATTTCTCCGTTCTGGCCAAGGCTGAATATAAGATTGGACAGTAATGACCACATGACAATACTATTTTGTCATGTCCCAAATCAACTAATCCCGAAAAATAAAGGGTTGTAATTTCTTCTGCACTCGACAACGGCCCCGCCACATGTCCAGCTTGAGCTGTATATACCATATGTAACACATCTGCCCGCATCTGATTGGCTATCTTGTGTAAATCTTGGGCAGTCAACATATATCCAGTATATCAATGTGAGCGGAAAGGTGCAGAGGTACTTCACAGTCAAAAAAGTTTAATGCTGATATTTCCATCAGCGGAGCTGATACTTCTAGCATCAAGAATGCCCCGATTCTCTGCTTTAGCAGAGACATTCTTACGCAGGCCGACGGGCCGAGTTCGAGGCGGCCACACACCAGCGTGGAACGCCGTCTTTTTTGCGTGAAATACGTCGAACCCAAGCGAACAAAGTCTTTAGCTCATAAACACACTCTCACCACAGTGCTGACAGTGCGAGTGATCGACCTTATTTAGTTCTCTTTCCAATTCCTTCATTCTCGGCAATATGTCATCTATCCCGTCCACTATCCGAAATACATCCATTTCCTTGGCATCAATCAGTAAATTATCGTGTATCGCACCAATTACACTTCGCCAAAATGACCCCACCAAAATAAAGGGTTTATGGTGACCATAATATAACTTTGCTAGTACCCACGCTGTCCCAAGCTCCGAAATTGTCCCCGTCCCACCCTTAAAAATCAAAAATATATCTGATTCAGCCATTAGTCTAAACATTCTCTCGATGTAATTATCGGTCTTAATCTCACGGTCAGTATTATTTGATAGATATCTACCCTCAAAACCCGTAGCATGTTCTGGGAAAAAGGTTACTGACTCAGTTCGTCCTCCCACACTCTCTGCCCCCTTTGTCGCAGCGTTCATTACCCCTGGCCCTCCTCCATTTACTATGGTATATCCATGTTTTGCCAACCTCTTAGCTGCGTGATAGGCAGCCAAATACACCTGATCATTTTCTCCTATCGCCGCGTCCCCAAAAAACGCCACTTTCTTAAATTCGACTTGCTTATTTCTCCCCATAGCCAAACTCTCCCTTCCAATAGCTACTATTCGACCCCACCTCGGTTGCTCCCGCTTCCATGACTAGTTTATAGGTTTGGGGATTAATCCCCCCATCCACCACAATATTTCCGTGGAATATTTTCTTTAGCTTGTTAATCTTCTCGAGCACTCTCATATCAAATGGGGATCCAGTCGTCCCGGGTGGAATCTCTAACAACAAGATTGTTTTTACCCTTTTTAGTACCCCTGGCTCGACGGCCTCTATCGGTGTTTCAATCTTGAGCGCCAACCCCGCCTCCACCCCATATCCCCCTACCGCATCTACAAACACGCCTTGCTCTCCCATGTGCTCAATCTGTCCAATAACTCTTGCCGGAGATAACGCCACGCATTCTTCGATCCACTCCACCGGATCATCCACTAGCAAATGAAAATCCAGCTTCAGTTGACCCAAATCGACCGCTTGCAAATCCGCCGGCGCAATCGTCAACAAATCGCAAAACAATCCATCCCCTATATCAAAATGTACTTTAGTTTGTTGTTGCTTGTGCAACAGCTCCACCTTCTCTCTCACTACCTCAATGTCACTCTCCATGATAATTGGCGTAATCATGATTTACCTCAACTGTAGGTTGGCTATTCTTGTCCGTCTCCGATCATATCTTACATTCTCTATCTTTTCCGTTTCCAAAAATAGTTGCACTCGCTCCTTCGCCTCCTCTTCGCTCATCCACTCTGCCGGTAACACCAATATATTAGCATCCTCATGCTGTCTGCCCTGCATCGTTACTTGTTCGTTAAATCCAATAATGGCCCTCACGTGGGTAAAGCGATTGGCTACAATGTCGACCCCATGCCCACTCCCACACAACAATATCCCTCGCGACGTCGTTCCGTTTCCTTCAATCGATTCTGCCACTTTTAGGGCTGGATCCACGTAATCATCTTCTGGGTCAAATATATGATTCCCCACGTCCTCAACTTCATACCCCTCCCCCGCTAACCAAGCCTTTAACGTTTCTTTTAACTCAAAACCCCGATGATCAGCCCCCAAATATATTCTCATACCTCAATGATACCATTCCGGGCTTACAAACTTGATCAGTGCCGACAACACTATCTGAACATAGGCATCCTTGCGTTTAAGTTGATCCTTAGTCAATACCCCAATCGCTCCATTCGTGCGCTTGACATCATATTTCATCGTTTCTTCCATAATCGGCCCTAGCTCCCCACCTTGTCGGATCTTATCTGCAATCTTCTCTGGTAACTCAAAGTAGAGGCCTCCTCCCAAACCCTGCACTTCAAGCACGTTAGTGCCTGAGAAATGCCTCGAGACGCGAAGCGATCTAGGAGACGCCATTACCTTACCTACTATCGCCACCCACGCACACTCAAACATTTTCCCTTCAATCTCAGTCACTCCCCCCTCAAGTCCCACACCATACTCTGCCCTCTCATCCATTTTTAATGCGTTGTAGGCTCGCTGTCTCGCCCCATTGATTGTTTCTTTCTCAGATATCGGTTGTGAACTTACTCCACTTTCTACATCCACCCCCACTACTTCACACTCCGACCAGTATTTTCTAAATGCCTCTTGCACTGCACCTATTTTTACCGGATTTTTACTCCCCACTATAATTCTCATATCTCCTGCCCCTCGAAGTATTCGACTCGCAATACGGCTGAATAAGCAGTCAGTGCGAAGTCGAAAATACGCAGTGGGGTCATATAACTCCCAACCGTAACTTGGTTTCATCACTCATCATGCTTTTGTTCCACGCCGGCTCCCAAACCAAATTTATCTCAATCTTTTCAGCTTTCAGCGGAGACAGAGCTTCTCGTATTAGTCGATCTATTACCCCCGCCAATGGACAACCAGGTGTTGTTAGAGTCATTGTCAACTTAATCTGAGAGCCTTTCACCAGCACGTCGTAAATAAGTCCTAGACTTACAATGTCTACCCCAAGTTCTGGATCCATTACTCCAGCTAGCTGTGCTCTTACTTTTTCTTTCGTAATCATTCCAATCATTATACAATTCTGCTATGTCTATCCTAGACCAGGCAACCAGAGTAGCCGCTACCTCCCTTCGCGCTTGCTATCGTTCTCATGGTATTGTCGCCGGCAACCACCACTTTACAGACTATTGGGCACGAGACGGCTATTTCGCCGCCTTGGGCGCATTGACTATCGGTGATCAAGAGATTGTCAGTAAAATGGTCAAGCTCTTTTTCTCTTACCAAAAACCATCTGGTCAACTTCCCTACCGCGTTATGAACGGACCTATGCTGAGCCTCTCCAAATATCTTGGCCACCCAACTTATTACAAAGCTCCCCACCCCACCTACCACCTTCGTGGCTTTGGTCAGCCAATATTTGACGGAACAACTTTAAGTGTTCTTTTCGCCGCCCTTTTACATGAAACACAATATTTGCCACAAATTAAACTTGCACTTAAGTATTTAGAGTCACGCGAAAAACATGGCCTCCTTTGGGATGGACCCATGGCAGAGTGGAATGATGCAGTCTGGAAATGGGGTAATCTCCTCTACTCCAACATTATCTACTGGTATGTGTATGACCAGCTCGCGCGTTGGCAGTCAAAGTCCAATTCCCCCTGGTCCACCCTCCTCTCTACTAAGCGTGATGAGATTGCCGACTCCCTCCGCTCTCGTCTCTGGAATGGGCAATTCTTTGCCGATTGGCATGACTACAAGCGCCAAGATTATTTTTATCCTTTCGGCAATTGTCTCGCTATCGCCTGGGGTCTCACGACCAAAGCAGAAACAGCCTCCATCTTAAATGAGTGTTTGCATCTTGCTCATGATTTTACTCTGGAAACTAACTCCCCGAAATATCCCTGGTGGAGGATAGATCCCCTTCACCACCTCGCCGGCATGGGTGATTACCAAAATCAGCACTTATTGTGGTGGCAGCCTGTTTCCAGCTACCTTGCCGCTCTCTATCAATCTAATCAATTAGACACCGCTCAACTAGTCGCCAAACAAATTCAACACAAAATTACCCGAGATCAAACTATTTACGAAGTCTATACTCGTGATGGCCAACCCGTTAAACGCTTTAATTACACTGCCGAACATCCTTTTGCCTGGGCATCTGGTATGATCCTTTGGGCACTAGCATATAATAAGCCCCATGCCAAAAAATAAACCTTTCTTTTCCATCATCATTCCCGCGCTCAATGAGGCCAAATATCTGCCCAAGCTCTTGGGGGATCTCGCTGGACAAACTTTCCGTGACTTCGAAGTCATTGTTGTTGACGGTAATTCCAACGACACAACAGTAGTCAAAGCCAAGTCTTTCATTAAATCTCTCCCCCGCCTTACGGTTATCGCCTCCCCCACCCGCCACGTCTGTGTTCAGCGCAATCTCGGTGCCAAACAAGCCAAGGCAGATATTTTTGTTTTTATGGATTCCGACAATCGTTTACCCCCATATTTTCTTCAGGGTGTTAAGTATCGTTTCGAA
>Ga0075703_126_pt1 | contig 11772 bp, 11 predicted proteins | sample RifGroA2_FD_67734 | JGI IMG/M metagenome (GOLD analysis project Ga0075703, IMG submission 67734) | Microgenomates bacterium GW2011_GWA2_46_7
AAAAAATCTTGGCTATCGTGGCTCAAACGAAAAAATAATTTCCCCAATTTGTTAGTGGTCATTTTCCTGGTATCTATTGGCTATCTCCTCTACGCCAACTTAGGTCGAGATGCACTCTTCGATTGGGACGAGGGTATCTACGCCGAACTAGGTCGTCAATTGCTCCTGACCAAGAATATCCTTGTTTCTTTTTGGAATGGCGCTCCTTGGCTCGAAAAGCCTCCGGGGATCGCTTGGGTTTCTGCCCTGGGGATCTCTCTGGCAGGTGAGACAGCTCTGGGTGCTCGACTTCTGATGCCTCTATTTGCCCTCTACACGCTCGGCGTGGTTTACCGCCTCGGTACTCATCTGGGCACCTGGAGGCATGGCTTAATTGCTATGGGCGTACTCGCCACCTTTAATCTCTTTTTGGGTCGTACCAGAGCTGTTAATACCGATATGCCACTTTTAGCTAGTATCACCACCACTATGCTATTTCTCCTCGAAAACCGCCCAGCTTGGTGGGTTGCCCTCTCTGTCTTTGGTGGCGTGTGGTTCAAGGGGATTGCTGGACTCTTGTCTATTATCATTGCCTTCCCTCTCATGTTGCACAAATCCAAGCAATATATCCTCTCTACCATTATCCATTCTGCATTATTCATTTTACCGTGGCACACATATGCATACTTTATGTACCACGGTGAATTTACCACTCCCTATTTCCTCGAACAGGTCTTACGTCGTGCCACCGCTCAAATCGAGTTTCACTTTGAGAATCGTTGGTACTACTTTACCTACCTTTGGGAAAACCTGGGTCTTGGAGTCATTTTAGTTTCAGCAGTTGGAGTTATCAGCCTCCTCGCTCGGCGCAGTAGTCGGTATTTATTGTGGTGGGTACTGATCCCGCTCGCCATCTTTACCCTCGCCAAGACAAGGTTATTTTGGTACATCTTACCGATCTATCCTGCTCTTGCGCTCCTGATCGCCGAGGCAATTGGTCGCTGGCAGGAGAGTAAAACTAATAGGAGAGTGGTCTCTATTCTGGCTGTGGGGATTTGTTGCCAGGCGATAATGGTCACCTCACGCTCAGTCGAAATCCATAAGCTTACCGCCCCCACGTCAGATCGTCTTCATGTCGCCCAAGAACTGGGGAAACTGCAATTGGGCACTCTTGCCGTCCTCGTCCCGCCCTCAGAGCGCCTAGCGGAAGCTCTCTTGCCTTCTGTTGCTCGCCTTACTTCCAGTTTCCGCTACGGCGGGATGCCATCGGTACCCTTTTATTACCAGGGTTCCGTTGAGTTCTATTACGACGTAGACAAGTTCAGAGCTTTATGGGAATCAAACCACTCGTTTATCTCTTTGATTGCCCAAGATGATGCAAAACTTGTCCCACCCAATTACAAGATCTTAGTAACTACTCCCACTTATCTAGGGATAGCCAGGGAGGCGAAATGACCCTCTCCGTTAGTACCCAAATCGCACCCGGCGACTCTCTTTCTTCTTTTGCCGCGATGCTCAAAAGTGTTGCCTTTGCCAATGAATTAATTATCTTTAATATGGAGCGATCTGATGCTCCTGCTCTAGAATTGTTTCAACAATTCAAAGCCAAGGTGATCAATATCACAATTCCTGTTGTGGTAGAAGAAATACGGAAGCGTCAAATCCAAGAAGCCCAAGGTGACTGGGTACTTGTAATGGACTATGATGAAATTATCCCCAGTGCCCTTAGAGACGAGATTCTTACCCTGACGAATAACTTGGCTGCCTGTTCCGCCTATGCCATTCCCCGTGACAATTATTCTCTCGGTTTCCCGCTCCGCCATGGAGGTTGGGAGCGAGATTATGTGGTCCGCCTCATCCGCAAAGCCGATTTACTTGATTGGCCCAAAAACATCCATAGTAGCCCTAAGGTAAGAGGTTGTACTATTCATGCCAACCATTTCATGGAGCACCATAAAGATGAGAGTCTTACCCAAATGGTCGACAAAACCAATCGGTATTCGCGTATCGAAGCCGATCAATACTTCGCTGGTGGACTACCCCCAGTTACTCCCCCTACACTCCTACGCAAGTGGTGGATGGAGACACTGCGCCGAGGCGTTTTTAAGCAAGGATTATTAGATGGCAAAATTGGTCTTATTCAGTCTCTTTATCAAGGATTTTCCGTCTTCATCTCCTATGCCAAACTCGCTGAGCGCCAGCAATCTCACAAAACATAAAACTCCAGTTATTCGCAGTTATTAGAGTCTTAATATGCCAGGAAAAATCAAGTCTACTTTAGTTCTACTTCCTGGATACGATGGAGATGGGATTGGGACTTTTGCCCAGCTGAATCAACTACTTTCAAAACAAGTTAATTGCCTCATTATTAACTATCCATATTTTGGTCAAAGTGGCAAAGCCTATTCATCCACAGAATTAATTTCCTATGTACACAAGATCATTAGAGAGCGCAAACTCCACCGTTTTCACCTAGCCGGTTTTTCCATGGGTGGGATCTCCTCCTTATACGCCATGAAATACCCTGATCAAATCCGCTCTCTCACTCTTATCAGTTCCTCAGTCCAGCCAAGCTTATCGACGACAAATATGTACTTGATTAAAGTAGCTTACTATCTCTTCAAAATTCCTCTATTAGCCCAAATTTTTTCCCGCATCTATTGTTCCCCAACTCTCTCCAATGTTGTTAGCAAGTTACCCCTACCTCCGCTTCAGGGCAGTTTTTCGGCAGATTTAGCCTATCCAATTTTTGGTACTCTTGCTAACGTCCTTTATGCTTCGATTAATTCTTCCCCGACTCCCCGCCTTGCTCAATCCAAGCTTCCCAAGAGAGCCATTCTCTTTGCCGATGACCATTCCTTCCCGGCGGCAGTTTATGCGCCCATCCTAAAAAAGCTTGGTTTTCACGTTCAGGTCAATCAGCACGGTGGGCACGCCACCGGTCACGATTATTGGCCACAAGTGGTCCCTACCTTACACCAATTATTCACCTGATGGGTGGTAATTGGTCGACCTGGAGGCGTAAAATAGAAGAAGTATGAGTCAAACCAAAAAAGCTCTGATTGTCAGCCCCTATTTAGATCACTTAGGGGGAGGGGAGCGCTACATGCTCTCCCTCGCTAGTGTTCTTGAGTCACTTGGCCATGCCATTTATTTTGCCTGGGACAATCTAGAAGAAATTAACCAGCTCTCTACCATGCTCGGCATCGAGCTACAAAATCCTCAGTTAGATCCTACCGTCAAGAATTTATACTTCAGCCATAACCCCTTGTCCATGTATCGCTCCACCCGTCCCTACGACGTTGTCGTTTATCTCTCCGACGGCTCTATTCCCTTGCTCTCAGGCAAACATAATCTCCTCCATATGCAGGTTCCCTTCCATGGAGTCAGAGGCAAATCATGGCAAAATCAACTCAAAAAGCGGCTGATCTCTAGCGTGATTGTCAATTCTCATTTTACTAAGCAGGTGATTGACACCGAGTTTGGGATCAACTCAACTGTGCTCTACCCACCCGTTGCTCCCCTTAAACCTGGTCAAAAAGAAAACCTGATTTTGTCCGTTGGCCGTTTCGAACCCTCCCTTAACACCAAACATCAAGACGTTTTAATTGAGGCTTGGCGTACTCTCTCCCCGCAATTGCCAGGATGGAAGTTGGTCTTAGCTGGTGCCAGTAGTAGTGAAGACTGGGTAGCCAAACTGCGCCAGTTAGCCGCAGATCTGCCCATTCAATTCGAGGTTAACGCTCCCCACGCTATGCTCTGTGACTTGTACGCTAGGTCGCGCCTCTATTGGCACGCCGCGGGTTATGGTGTGGATGAAAGCAAAAATCCCGAACTCACCGAGCACTTTGGGATCAGTACCGTGGAAGCCATCTCCGCTGGATGTATCCCCCTGGTCGTCCCCGCAGGTGGGCAAAAAGAAATTGTCCAAGACCCCTCCCTTCACTGGACAACTATAGAAGAATTAATCACCAAAACTATCTGGCTTTCCCAAAATCCGCAAAACATTGCCCTTGACATCTCTCCCTATTCAGCCGAGAATTTTACCGAGCAACTGAAAAAACTGCTATGACAATCAAACAAATTATAACCTCCAAAATATTTCTTCTCGGTCTCCTGATCCGGTTACTTCTCATGCCATTTACCGGACACTGGGATATCCGAGGTATCAATTTTGCGGTTTACAACCTCCCCTTTAAAGGGATTACCAATGTCTACGAAGTAGCATCCACTGGTCCAGTTGATTATGCCGTCAATGTTAATTTTGGGCGTGACTACTTTATCTATCCTCCACTTACCTACTTTACTTTGGGAGGAGTCATGACCGCTCTCAAACCATTCTACGGCGGTGAGTTCGTGAACTGGATTCAGGGTTATGGTAACGATCTTCTTTCTGTTATCACTCATCCTCACGTTTGGCGGTATCTCTTTTTAATGAAGATACCTTATCTTCTTTTCGATTTTCTGGCACTCTTTTTTCTCTTACGTTTTTTCTCTAAAGGATCGCAACAACGTCTTGCCCTCAAATACTGGTGGCTCAATCCAATTGTGATCTACTTGCCCTATGTGTGGGGTCAATTTGATATTATTCCTACCGCCCTGATGTTAGTTGGAGTTTGGTTGGGAAGTAAAAATAAACCCTACTCTTCCGCATTACTATTTGGTTTGGCTGCGTCATTTAAAAATTATCCTCTCTTACTTTTGCCCTTCTTAGCGGTGATCTTAGGCAAAAATTTATGGCAGATGGCCAAACTTTTCTTTGTCGGACTCCTACCATTTATCCTCACCACCATGCCTTTCTGGTCTCACGCTTTCTTTCGTGGCACCGTTCTCTTTTCCTGGCAATCGCAAAAAATGCTAGATTTTATGTGGGCCATCGGTGGATTTGATGGAGTCTACCCCTTCTTTATAGGTTATGCTCTCATTTTCTTGTGGACTGCTTACAAGCTTCGTGGCAAATCATCTTCCCTGGCTACACCCATGGTCATGACTCTCCTTTGGTACTATGCCACCACCAACTTTCATCAACAGTGGTTCATGTGGATTATTCCCTACCTAGTAATCGCTGCTGTTCGCGATGCTCGTCTACGCCTTATTGGTCTGTGGGTCATTGGTTTATTCTTTTCGTCAATAGTCTCTTTATGGGGACAGCCCTATTCTTGAGTTGGTATCTGGGGAGGGATAAAGATGCATAGGCTTGATGTTCACCAACCCCTCACTACCTCCCTACTTCATTTCGGTCAAGGTAGCCGAATTTCCCAAACTTTTTATAGCCATCGGGATAATTTGGATATTGTCAGTATTTGTTTGCGCAATCCTGACCGCTATCAAATTCCCCTTCAATTTGTTTTGAGTGAAGGTAAGCAAGTTGTCCGTAGTTTAGATTTTAATAGTGCCAATATTGATTTTCAGGACTGCACTAAATTCCAATTTCCCAAAGTCGAGGATTCTGCCAACAAAACTTACCAGGTTGAAATTATTTCTCCCAAATCTACCGACCCCCTCTCAATTTCCCCACTCATTTTGGACGTAGAGGCTCATACCGGAACTGATTATCTGGGGGGGGTTGCCTCACTGAATGATAAAGATACGGGACTTGACCTCCATTTCAAAACTTTCTATCATCAATCCATCCAAGATACGCTCGTTGAGTCACTTACTCAAATTCCCCCACGTATTCCTTTTATTTGTCATTACCCTGACTGCCATCATGTTGCGTGTCTATAACTACGAAGGACGCACTAATTATGGTTGGGATCAAGCTCGCGATGTGGGTGTTATCGAACAGTCTCTCAAGTCTAATCGTCTCCCCCTACTTGGACCGATTGTCCGCGGTGATATCGGTGGGTTCTATTTAGGTCCGCTCTACCATTACATGGTGCAGCCTATTTATGCACTCACTAGTCACAATCCTCTCTCCCTAGTCTGGTTCTCAATCCTTGCGGACGTTGCCGTGGCTCTTGGTCTAGCAGTTTGGATTTCTCCTCTGGCTGGAGTTATTTGGGCAACATCATCCTTGCTTATCAATTCTGCCCTTACTCCCTGGAATGTCTCATTGGTTCATCCCTGGATGTTTGCAATCCTCTTTTTATCTACTCGACTCCTCCGTCGCCCTTCGCCTCTACTTAATCATATTTTTCTCTTAATTCTCGCCACTTCCACCAGCATTCACCTCACTCTCCTTCCCGTGGCCGGCGTACTTTTGCTCTATGTCGCTGTTCCCATTTGGCGCGCTACTCGCCATCTCTACCATTGGTTGCTTTATATTTTGGCCTTATTTTTACCCCAATTGCCCTTAATTTTGTCTGATCTCAAAACTAGCGGTAGTAACCTGCGCGCATTCAAGGATTATCTCTTTATTAAATCGGGTGAAGTCCCTGTTTCCCTATTATACCAAAATTCAACTTGCTCTTCTGATTATTGTTACCCTTATCCTTTCCCTCCTTCTGTATCGTGATCCTGGATTTGCCGAATATTACTTAAACGCGATGTTTATCCCACTCGTCATCCTAGCATCTCAAATTCTTTCTACTCTGCCTCGTCCAGTTGTGTATATTTTGCTAGCTTTCGCAGTGGGTTCCAGCTTTAACTCTCTAGATTTTCGCACGGGGCCATATAGCATGCGCACCAAAAGAGATTTATTGACTTCCGCAAGTACCTATATCAAGGATGGAGTAGAGTTGCGCCTACTCTTACCTGAATCACAGCAGTTTGGTTTTGATTACTATCTCGATAAACTAAATATTTCCGCCCGGTCTGATAATCGGCTCAAACTTTATGTCGCTGACTCTGGGCTAGATCATATCCCCGCGCCCCAGGAAGCCCAATCAGTTATCTATCAAACTTCCCTGGCTGGATTTAGGTTGGTAGTTTTCAGTAACTAAGGTAAAATCATCCCTATGGCCACACCCAAAGTCAGCGTTGTCATTCCTAGTTGGAATAGCGAAAGTCAACTCAAGCAAAACTTACCCTACGTCTTCAAAGCCGCCGCCGCTGTCAAGGCAGAAATTGTGGTCGTGGACGATGCCAGCGCCTTTGATCAATCGGCAGAGTACCTGCGCTCGCTCGGTTCCAAAATCCGCTTTTTTGAAAACCTTACCAATGGTGGATTCTCCTATACAGTCAATCGGGGAGTGAGTCTTGCTCAGGGAGACATTGTGATCCTCTTAAACACCGATGTTCGCCCCTCGCCAGACTGCTTTGTGCACTGTCTTAAACATTTCTCTGATCCCTCGGTGTTTGCTGTAACTTTTAACAGTGGCGAGGCTTGGGCTGGCGGGAGATGGGAGGGTGGCCTCCTTCAGCACGCCAAAGTCGAGCCTACCCAGGGTAACGCCCGCTTGGTCAACCCCAGTTTGTGGGCCTCAGGTGGTCAAGCCGCCTTTGACCGCCAGAAGTGGTTGAGTCTTGGAGGGATGGATCTCTTATACAAGCCCTTCTACTGGGAAGACGTAGACTTGGGTTACCGCGCTTGGAAAAGGGGTTGGAGGATTGTCTGGGATCCCAAGTCTCAGTGTGTTCACGATCACCAAAAAAGTGTGATCGCGAGCAACTTTACCCCCGAATTTGTGCGTGCCACTGCTCAACGCAACCAATTTCTCTTCGTCTGGAAAAACATTCATGATGCTCACATGATCATTTCTCATCTGCGCAAAATCCCCAGCTTTATCAAAAACTATCCTGCTCCCTTTTTCCGTGCCCTAGCCCTCTTACCTACAGCCTTAAAGGGTAGGGGAGTTGAGCGCCGACTCTCTACTTGTACCGATCAGGAAGTATTATCTCACTGGAGCTAGATGAAACCATTAGTCTCTGTCATCATTGTCAACTACAACGCGGGGTCACTCCTAGAGAAATCAGTCAAATCTGTCATTAACTTCCCCGGGGTAGAAGTCGTCGTAGCCGATAATGCGAGCAAAGATGATTCTTTTATCAAGCTCAAACAAGAGTTGAAAGCAAATAACCTCATCTTAATTGATAACGGAGCCAACATTGGTTTTGGCAAGGCTGTCAACCAAGCAGTGAAAAAAAGTCATGGCGAGTATGTCTATCTTCTGAATCCCGACGCATCATTGAGCCAAACTGCCCTTGCCAGGATGATCGCAACAGCCAGGGACTACCACAATCGTGCGATCATCGCCCCCGCGCTCGTTAATCCAGATGGTACTCCCCAATCATCTTGTTATCGTCCCCAAACGATTTGGAATGCAGTCCGCGAATATTGGTTCAATGTCAAAGGTGCCTACAGCAAGTACCTACCAGCCGGGAAGAAACCTCGTCCAGTCCATGCCGCAGTAGCCGCTGCCTGGCTAGTCCCTCGTGATGTTTGGGTAGAGCTGGGAGAACTCAGCCCCCGGTTCTTTCTGTATTTTGAAGATCTCGATATGTGCGATCGTGCTCACCAGGCAGGTATCCCCGTGATCTACGATCCCCAGGCCAAAGTCAAACATGCCCACGGCGTCTCCTCCCGTACTAACCCCATTGTGCTAAAGTTGTTTACCGATTCCGCTTGGGAGTATCACGGTAGAGTCAAGAAGATCCTGATTGACCTCATTATCCATGTGCGTGATTTATTTGTTCCGCCTATCTCTCTCAAAAAAACGCTCGGAATTATTTTCCTCTATTCTCTTTTTGTCCTAGGGGTTACTGCTCTTGGGTATTTTTTGCTCCCCATGCGCTATGCCCCCGCTAGTGCTCTAGCCAGTTTTTATCATCGCAACTTTTTGCTTTGGAGCTGGGCCAATTTTGACGGCGCCCACTATTTGAGTATCGCCAGCAATGGTTATCAAACTATTCTGGGTCAATCCGAATATGCCTTTTTCCCACTTTTTCCCCTGCTTATCAATTTAGTTAGTCGCACCGGGATTGATCTGTATCTCTCTGCACATCTCATCACCGTTCTTTCTGCAATTGGTTTTATCTTGGTTCTCCTCAAATGGGCGGCTAGGTATGTGCAGAATCCCCTGACACTCTTGTGGTTAGTCTTGTTATCTCCAGGAGCCATCTACCTCTCTGCTATTTATACTGAGCCCCTTTTTCTTTTCCTCACTGCCCTAACTTTTTATTTCGCTGATAGGGGAGAATCAAGCAAAGCCGTGCTTGCTACAGCCCTTGCTACGGCGACCCGCATCAACGGGATTTTTCTTGTGTTATTTTTACTGCTCAAGTTCCGCCGCTCCCTTCTCCCAGCTCTTGGACTCTCGGGAATAGTTGCTTATATGACTTATCTCTACTTCCAAACGGGCAGCGCCATGTCCTGGTACACGGCGCAAGCAGGCTGGGGCAAAGCTAACCCAACTGCTCCTTGGGTCACTCTCACTAACTACTTTTCCGCCCTCACCTATGCGTTCCAACCAGACCTAACCCATTTGGTTGTCGCCATTGAAGTCATAGTGACTACTATCCTTGTCCATCTTCTCATTCGTTTTTGGCGTCAAACTAAGCTTGATTCTGCCTACAAATATTATGCTCTCGCCACTTTAGCGCTTCCCCTCTCCACCGGGTCACTTGGCTCTATACCCCGCTTCTCGCTCGCCCTTTTCCCCCTATTTTTCTTGATTCCCACCCTTCCTCGTGCCATTCGCCTGACTATCATTGCCCTGTTTATCCTTTTCTCACTCACTGGTATCATTTTATTTACCCGGGGGTATTGGTATGCTTAAACGGGTGTGGTCTCACAAGTTGATCTTGATTTTGGTCCTTGCCGCTTTCCTTCGCTTGTTTTGGTTAGATAGAGTCCCCCCCGCGCTCAATTGGGACGAAGTCTCGATGGGCTATACAGCTTACACTATTGGTGAGACGGGGATGGATGAGTGGGGGAGTCGCATGCCCTTATTATTTCGCTCCTACGGCGAGTGGAAGTCCGCGGTCTACATATATCTCCTAGTTCCCTTCATCAAAATCTTGGGTTTAAATGCTTGGGCAGTACGCCTCCCCTCCGCCCTCGCCGGTATTCTGGCCGTTTATCTCACTTATCTCCTGGGCAAAAAACTCTATAATCACAAAGTGGGTTTGTGGGGCGCATTGTTTCTTGCGATCTCACCTTGGCACTTGTTACTTTCGCGACCCGCCTTCGAGGCCAACGTCTCTCTGACCCTGATCCTCGCCGGACTTTATCTATTTTTACATAATCGATATCTTTGGTCAGCTGTTTTTTTTGGCCTTGCTCCCCATACCTACAATAGTGCGAAGGTTGTCGTCCCCTTGCTCGCACTTTACCTAATTTGGTCAACCAAGCTACACAAAAATCTTAAACAGCTCGTCATTTTTCTCTTTATCCTCGCTCTCTTTGCCACCCCTCTATTAATTGACATGTTTTCCGGTCGCACCCAATTTCGCTACTCCCAAGTAGGAGTCAGTACGAATCAAACAGCCCTTGCCGAGTTTGTTAATTATCGCCAAAATCCCACCATCCCCAAATTGGCGGGTAAGCTCATATTCAATAAATATACCTATTCTCTCCACCAGTTTAGTGCCAATTGGTTAACCTACTTGAATCCCTCCTTTCTCCTCATAGAAGCCGGGGATCACAAACAACATCATGTACCTTATTTTGGGGTACTTTACTTGGCTGAATTTATTTTTCTACTCTTCGGACTTCGCAGCCTTAAACAATATTCCTCTTCCACCAAATATCTCCCCCTCGTCATCATTGGTTTGGGGATTATCCCCGCCGCCTTAACTCGTGATCAAGGTCATGTCTTGCGCAGTCTCTTAACCCTGCCTGGTTGGCAACTCTTGGCAGGACTCGGGGCATCGTCGCTCGCCCTCCCTTGGCGCCGAATTATCCTTTGGTTGTTTGGTCTCCAATCGCTTATCTTTATTCTGGCCTATTTCTTTTGGTATCCCAAGGCTTTTGCGCGAGACTGGCAATATGGTTACAAAGAAGTGGCTGAGTACTTGCGCCAGCACGAAAGCGAATATTCTCAAATTGTTATGACCAAATGGTATGGGGAGGGTCAACTCTTCCTCGCTTTTTATAACCGCTGGGATCCTCGCTGGTACATCGAGGCCAACCTTCCCAATCTTGAGTACGAGCGCCAAGGCAAGTTATGGCTCGATCAATTGAGCGAATATAGTTTGGGTAAATACACTTTCAAATATCTTGATTACGCCAATGAAAAGAGAACCAAAGATATTTTGTATATCGGCAAAGCCGATGACTTTTTCGAAAACCCCACGACGATGAAAACCATTTACTTCCCGGATGGTTCCGTCGCTTTCCACCTTATGGCAGGAGATAAATAAGTTATACTTGCATCATATGGAACCACAAGTAATCAAGCTTTCAGTCGCCCTCGCCGTTTACAACGAAGAAAATAATCTTGGGGAGTGTCTAGAAACTATCAAATCTATCGCTGACGAAATAGTCATTGTCGACGGTCAATCAACTGATAAAACTGTCGAGATCGCGCTCCAATATGGAGCCAAGGTAATATCGCAGGAGAACCGTTCCAATTTTCACATCAACAAACAGCATGCTTTTCTTCACAGCCAAGGGCTGTATAATTCCCGCTATCCCAAGTATGAAAAGCAGGTTGAGTATGTTGCTTCCGATTATGTTACCGAACACGATTTCGTTTCTGCCCTCCATGCTTGACAGTATATTAACCACAAGCTCCGGCATTGAAGTCCCGAAGGCAACTATTGTGAGCCCAATTGCCATCTCTGAAACACCCAAACGCTTGGCTAAGGAAGAAGAGCCCCTTACAAGAAAATCAGCTCCTTTTATAAGTAGGTAAAATCCCGCTATAATTAGCAATATCAATAGAACCAATACCATCAGTTGATAACTTT
>Ga0075703_144_pt1 | contig 11627 bp, 14 predicted proteins | sample RifGroA2_FD_67734 | JGI IMG/M metagenome (GOLD analysis project Ga0075703, IMG submission 67734) | Microgenomates bacterium GW2011_GWA2_46_7
ATTGGTTGACCATTGGCGAGCGTAATTTTTTCGATCGGTTGGGATTCTACGGATACGAGTTCGGCGGATGATTCGGCAACCTGAGGATCTGTAGTTACTATAGTGGAATTAGAATCAGGAGGAGCCGGGGATGAGTCGGCAGGAGCGGGAGGATTGGTAGGAACAGTGGTCGGAACGGGGGTAGGAGTATCCGAAGCAATAGGAGACGGATCAATGGAGAGCGAGGGAGAGACTACTATAATATCTGGCGAAGGACTCCCAGATTGCTCCGCATCTGGAGTCATTTCTCGGGAGCTATCGCTCTCGATGTGCAGGGGAGTAGGAGGATTTGGAAGAGGTGGAAGGTCGAGTGGTGGCGTGGGTGCTGAGGGAGCTGGAGGAAGAGGCATAGACTCAGGAGCTGGAGCCGTGCCACTGAGTTTAGTGATGGCTTCGTCAGCTAGTTTCATCCGGCGATCGGTGGCTTTCTGAAAAATTTCTAGTTCTTTGGTAATGGTAGGGAAGACTTTGGGGAGATCGGGCTCAGTGGTGTTGTTGACGATGTCAATGAGGTTGATCTTAATAGGCTCACGTAGAGGTGAGTCAATAAGGAGATTGATGAGCGCTTGCTTGTTTAGTGTATCGGGCATTACTTTCATTCTGCGAGAATATGTCGTTATTGTCAATAGGGGGATCGTGGGTTAGAATACCTGTTATGGGAAAAGCCAGTAAAGGACCACGACAAGCATTTGGACTCAAGTGTAGCGTGTGTTCTAAATTTAACTACATTACAATGCGCAACAAGTTGAATACAGTGGAGAAGCTGGTGCTATCCAAGTATTGTCCAACCTGCAAAAAACACACAGATCACAAAGAGAGCAAGAAGTTAAAATAATTTCCGGTGAAGCTTGAGAATGTTGTCAGCGCCACGACTCACGGTTTTGGCCAGTTTTTGAGCACGAGTGAGGGCTAGTTCTACCCAGGGTTTATTTTTTTCGATCGGCATGGTAACAATTGCGCGTAGCTGAGCCAAGATGTTTTCGATGTCGGCGCGAATGGAGACACCCTCCGCCTCGGTGTAGGCACGGATATTCTCTTCCCATTCACCCCAGGGGTGGAGAGTCAAGAGGAAACAGCCGGCCGCGATGGCCTCATAGGCCATGTCTCCGCTGGGCTTGGCAATGATCCCATCGGCCCAAGGGAAGATATGGTCGAGAAGGAGCTCATTGGCGTCCACGATGTCATTGCCGCGAAAAACGCGGAAAGGTGATTGGACGTCATGGATGTCCCCAATTTTGATATGGTGGACGCGGGCAAAAGTGGTGAACATGGTCTCAAAGTCGGTGTGCACCCCGGCGTAGGCGGCGATATGGACCTCGCCTTTCTTGATGGCAGGGGAGAGGTGAGTCAGGAGATTCTCGATCTCGGCTTTATTGGTGCCGAGACCACCGGTGGTGATGGCGAGGCGTAGAGGGCGATATTTTCCGCCCGAGGCGGATCGGCCTTGGGCCGAGTAGCCATGAAGCCGATGATTTTTATCCTGGGTAATAATTCTGGGATCCACAGGGCATCCGGTCACATGGACACGCTTTTCCTCTACTTTGTGGCCGAGGATGTAGGCGAGTTCGATAAGTCTAGCTTTGGTTAGTTCATCGAAGACGGCCCAGGAAAGCTTGGGGTTGCTCGCGTGAGTCAAATATTGAGGACGGACGTGGGGATCGGTGACAACCTGGAGCACAGTTTTGCCGTTTTCGAGCAAGATATTGCCAGCTTCGTAGTGGAGGGAGATGATAGGACGAGTGACACGACCAGTGACATAGGTCAGGGGCTCGCGAATGGCCCCAGTGAGAGGGAGTTGGTTGCGCAACCGGGTATCCATGAGATCTTTGAGTTCTTTGAGAATAGGGGAGCGGGCGATGAGGCGACCCATGCGCTCTGTAAACATGATCTTGGGCCAGTCTTTGGCTGAGACATAGTTGGTGGGGTCAATCATCCAAAAGGTGCGGTGATTTTTGGTGGCGGCTACCACCAGAGCATTGGCCATAGAATAGTGGGCACGGGAGAAGGTCACATCTGGAGTTGTTCCGGTCGGCTTTTCGCCAAAGCGAGCCTCGAGTTCTTCTTTGAAGGTAGCACTTACCGTTACGATTGGAATTTGGACGGTCTCGAGGAGATGACGCTCTTCGTGGGCGGTGCGACGGAACTCAAGATCTTCGGGAATGGGGCGATGCACGATGGGCATGAGGTAAGTGTAGCAGATATGTTAAATTTTCAAAGCATTTTCAAGATCCATAATCGTTTCTTCTAATTCATTACCGCGAAGTCCGAGTGCAAGTAGTTCAAGTTGTTTGATAATTCTTGTGGATAACTCTGGAATAACATATGGTAGGCGTTTGATTGATAACGATCGTAGCTTGAGTAACAATTGAGCAGTTTGTTTGTCAGCTTGATGCGTTCTGGCAGACGTGATTGTTTCTAACACGGCAAACATATATCCATTAGCAGAGTCCATTGTTTTTGATTGTGTATCAGGAATTATTAGATATTTTCCCCTACTGATAGCTGTGTTTATCATTGCAAGTGCTCGGCTCGTACTTGGGCATTTATGATGAGTTAGCGGTTCGATTTTACTTCCCCATATAATATCAGTAAAAAAATTAATTCTCGTATCTGACCCATTTTGGAAAATGAGAAATTCAGGATTTATATAGTCGGAACCGGTAAGATTAATTCCATCTAGTTTTTTGAAGTGGCTACGACTGTTAAACATAATCTGAAGCCAATGCATGGTTTCTGAAGTTGATTGATTGGTGTAGATTCGGGGTGGATAGCTTGCGTAATCGATGCTGATCGCAATCGGTTTGTCATCTCCAATTTTTCTTTCAGAGGTGGTATATTCGTCTTTGCGTATTTTTAAATGAAACCATTGGCCACCTACGCTATTTTCAGTAGTAACCAGTGATCCTATCGCGGGCTTGGGGCCATCTTGGGGAAATACTTTAAGAAAGCTATTGGGGTGATCTTTGGCAAAATCTGTTGCACAAGCAATATTTAGTAACACATCCTGGAAGTTGCAAATATGCTTGTATAGAGGAGGACTAATATTTTGTTTACCTTGCGGGTCTGAATGATCATCAATGTCTGCTGTACCCCACCAGATGTCAGTATGTCCTTGTGCTAGTAAATACGTTGTATATTTTAGGACAGTGGAAAAATCGTTTGTAGGTATAATCCTAGTGATTGATTCGTTGATGGCGAGCTTTGTCATTTCGAGCTGAATCCAGGCTTTGTGGGGAGTTGGTAGTTTATTTTTTTGACATTTAGCGAATTGACTTTCCAAATATGGAATATATTTATCGTAAGAACTTATGTCAGACCCTTCGTGTGTGAGAGCCTCTTCTATATTAGTGTAAATTTTTGAATATACTTCGGAGGGGGCGAGCTGATCTCCAATGATTTGATCATGTTCGAGAGATTCTTCAAGAAAGGAGAATCCACTAGATCCTGATGGGAGATTTTCTGACGGGTACATATATGGTTGAATGAACCGTGGGAATTATACTATACTCTGCAAGTTATGGGATAGTTAGGGGCGGTTGTGCAGGGAAAAATTTTGGAGTAGGACAGAATACATGAGATAGCGCTCGCCGTCGGCTAGGGTGGGTAGAGTGGAGGGGTCTCCCAGACGACTTCGTGTCTGGAGGCATTTCTCAGGCGCTTTCGCGCTTGATGTGCTGAGGGCGTTGATTTCCTGAACGATCTTGGCAATATGGGGGGGGAGATCGGCGCCTTGGAGAGGGAGCGCCCAGCGCTTGGATTCGGTCAAAAAACGCTTGGCGGAGGGTGAGCCGTTGTGGGTAAAAGTGGCGAGACGGAGAAGGTCGTTCGAGAGTGAACCGATCAAGAGATGGGTGTCGGTCATAAAATTTCACTAAAGAAATATTCGGTTATTTTTTTGTATTCCTTCTTGATTTTTTCGCTTTGGATTTCGTTTTTGGGATTGTCGTCGTTGGGACGAATATTGATAAATGAGTTATAGTCGATGTCTTTGGTTGTCAAATCGATTCCACCACCCCAGATATCAGATTGCTTTGATCCTTGCGAAAGAAGGATTTGTTCACCTTCAAAATGGCGATCCATCCCCGCCGAACAAAGCTTTTTTTCTACATCGATGACGGTTTTGATATAGACTTCGAACTGTTCCTTGAGTTGGTCGATTTGTGCAAGAGTAAAGGGGATGGATTGTGTGATGATCATGAGCTAATGATACATTATATATGGCTGTAAGTTCTCTGGCAATTTTAACATCGTAATACCTGACAGTAATACAACCCCGGTAATTATCTTTCTTTCTTATAGCAGTATGAGGTTTGAGATAGGGTCTGATGAATTGAGCAGATGGAATCTGGGTAGCATCAACCCAAAACTGCCGAATTATGTGGGGATCATGATACTCATGAAGATGTACAGAGACGTGGAATTTAGTTTCGTCAAGGTGAAATGATTGTCTAAGTAACGATAAAAACGTTGTAATCATAACGGGATCGGAGTTAGTAAAAGCGACATGATTAATTAATTTCGATCCTTCTGCCCAGAAAAGCGTGGCGCATAGAATTTTTGCGTGATTTTGAGAGAGTATAGTATTTTGAAAAATATTTTCGGCGATTTGATGGTAGACGAGTTGTTGAGCATTTCTTTTTTGGATCCAAATTTGCGACATTTTATATCTGTTAAGTTTTTTCTGTTTTATCATTCTTTTTATTCCAGTAGGAGGAATTGTGATATTGCGTAGCCAGAGAGAGGAAGAGCTTTGGGCAATGTTGAGCTTTCGGGCTATTTCTCTGATGGAGTTTCCTTTTTTACGGAGTTTTATCGCCTTTAGTTTTATCGAAATATCATAAGCCATGATGAAACCATCATAGATGGTTCAATTATGAAAGGCAAGTTATAGCAATAAGTTGGTTACAAAGGAAATAACTGGAGAGATCAGGGCAGAGATGGGAGAGGTGCCCCCGGCAATCGGCAGGAGCATCAGCACCAAAATAATAGTGCCATATTGGTGCATGATACCTTGATATTCTTGATACAAGGCGGGTGAAAGGACGCCACCCAAGATCTTCTCTCCGTCGAGGGGGAATATTGGGACTAGATTGAAGATAGCGAGGGTAATATTCATGAAGATCAAGACTCCGAGTAGTGGAGTAAGGAAAGGGAGTGAGGGGAGGAAACGTAGGCAGAGAGCGAGGACAACGGCAAAGAGCAAGTTACTAATCGGGCCAGCTAGGGCAATGAGAGCTGAGTCACGCCGGGGAGAGCGGAGATTATAAGGGTCAAACATGACGGGACGACCCCAACCAAAACCGAGGAAGAGCAGGGCCAGAGTACCGAGCGGGTCTAGGTGAGCGCGTGGGTTCAGAGTGAGACGTCCTTGGGAGCGAGGAGTGGGATCTCCGAGGCGATCAGCGGCTGAGGCATGGGCATATTCGTGGAGGGAGATTGCCATGATTAGCCCGAGAGCAGTGAAGAGAAACACGAGAGGATTAGAAAACAGAGTTGAGAGCATGAGATGTAGTATAGCGTATAGAGGAGAGTTGCGAAGCGTGATACGATATAGGGGATGTGGCGGTCTGCACAGGAAGGTTTGTTTGGGGGGTAGAGGGTTGCGTTATTGGTTGGGATTAGAGAGGTGGAGAAGAGAAAATATACCAGATGATCAACTACCAAAGCTAGTGGAAAATTTGGTTAGCAATCTATGCCAAGAGGCAAAGTTAGTGAGACCAGATCGATCAACCAGAACAGTTGAGATTGAAGGTGAGGACGAGCATCAGGCTGGCGAGTAGAGTTGACTTTTAGTGAACTTGTGTTACACTATGGGACATATGAAGAAGCTAATTGGTCTTTTGGTGTGTCTATTTGTTTTTGCTGGAGCCACATCGGCTCATGAGGGATCGCTGGATCTAACTAGTGGGAGCGTGTCATGTAAAGGAGTCTCTCTTTGGCAGGATGGCGGATACCGAGTGAGTGGACGATGTGACGGCTTAGTTTATCCTTATGAGACGATGTACAACAAATATGTGTTGTGGGGCAAGGCGACAGATCGGGGAGAAATTGTCCGCATTGCAGAGATTGATCGAGGATATTTCTCAGGTAATATTACATCTACGTTTGAAGCAATGTATGTCACAGCCGAGAAAGACGGGTTAGTCCGTAAGCCTAGCGACAAACAGATTGTGTCGGGAAAAGTAAGTCCCTTTAGCTTTGACAAGAGCCAAGTGACGACTGCTCCTACCACGGTGACTACACCCGCTACTACTTCCAAAGATAAGGTGGTAACGGTACAGAGTACGACTGCTGGGGCAGTGGTGGGGAAGATCGTGAGTTCACTCCTCGTTGTAATCCTGGTAGTAGTGGTCCTGGCGATCGGGGCTTCGCTCATCTTCCGCTCACGCGGATCTGTGAGTGCGTAAATTAAGCTTTTGTGTTAAAATTTCAGCCTATGGCAAACGCTTGTGATGTGTGTGGTAAGAAGAGAGACGTGGGACACAACGTGTCACACGCCAAGAATCGGACTCAGCGGATCCGGATGCCTAACCTGCATACCCACCGATTAGCTACTCCAGAGGGAAAACTCAAGATGAGGCTGTGTACCAAGTGTCTGCGCATGGTGAAGAAGGGTGAGGCTGAGGTAAGGACACCAAAAGCGACTGCGTAAGTTGACTCTCGAGTTATAATAAGTGAATGAGTTTCAAAGATATTTTGCACTATTACCCTTCGGATGGGGAACGCGCTGTTATTTCGATTGTTTCCTTGGCGGATTTGGCGGGGGCGGTCCCTGCGTGCATGTGGTTGACCGGTTTGATGATGAATGGAAAGTAAGTGAGTAAGATTGATAAATTTTCCGCTATAATGGTGGCATATGCCCAATTTGACGACGCTTCTTGTGACTATTCCCCGCGAGACCGAGGTAACGGCAGAGTCGGCGGCTACGTTCCTCTCGACATTTCCCAACATATTACACAAATCACTGATTGATATCTGGATCAAAGGAGAGGCCAAGCCGGTTGTGGCGCTAGAGGTAGCGGTCTGGGAGCAAAAAATCCGCTTCCTCACCACCTGTTCCCCACATCTTACCCAGTTTGTCATCTCGCAGATCCAATCTACCTACCCGAGCCATTATCCACTCAAAACGTGGGCAGATTTCCGTGATACTGATCCGATCAATTCTTATCTCTCGGTACTTTCCAAAGCTGAACAGGGAGAGGTGATGTGGATATCTTGGGTGATGACCTCAGCTCCCAATGATTGGCAGTCAGCAGGACGGGCGGCAATCGATCGAGGTCGAAGCATGGGAGGTAGTTTTAATCAGAACAAGCAGTATATTGAGCGGCGAGGGACACTCCCCAATGCTCGTGGGATTGAGGAGAAGGTGGGGCAGGCGGGCTTTAGTGTTACTGCTCGAATCGCAGTTTCGAATCCAAGCAGACTGAGCGAACTCTCGGCGGTGTTTGGGGTATTCTCTCGGCCGGATGGGAATAGTTTCTCCTTAGCTAAGTCTCTCTGGGGGATGGAGGGGGAGAGGCGCAAACTACTGGGGCGGGTAGCCACCCAAAAACGTGTGATCTCGGTAGCGGAGCTCGCCACCTTATGGCATCTGCCGAGTGATAAAGTGCGAATACCCATGATCCTGTGGGGGCAGAACGTGTTTAGTGAGCCTCCAGAGAACTTGCCGATTGCGGAAGGAGCAAGCGAGGAAGAAAAAGCCAAGATCAACTTTTTTGGCAGAGCGATTTTTAAGAATCGTGATCTGATTTTTGGTATCAAAGATATTGATAGGCGTCGTCACCTCTGGGCAATCGGGAAAACTGGAACGGGCACATCGACCTTGATTGCGAATATGGCAATTGATGATATGAAGAAGGGGCGGGGGGTGGCGATAATTGACCCCCACGGCGATTTGTCGGAGATTATTCTTGATTACGTTCCGGCTTCCCGGATGAACGACGTGATCTACTTTAATCCGGTGGATCATGACCGACCGGTAAGGCTAAATGTTCTCGAGGTCAAGAACCCTGCCCAGCGAGAACTGGTGGTATCTGGAATTGTGGCTATTTTTAACAAATTGTATGGCCATAGCTGGGGGCCGAGACTAGAGTATATTCTCCGCAACACCCTCCTAGCACTGTCTGAGATCCCGGGGATGACGCTGGTCGAAGTCCCGCGACTACTCACAGATCGCGCATTTCGGCAGGAAGCTATGACCAAGCTCAAGGATCCGATAATTAAACGTTATTTTGAGACGGAGTTTGACCGGATGTCAGAGAAGATGCTTCAAGAATCGATTGCGCCAATCCTTAACAAAGTAGGACAGTTTGTCAGCTCCCCCATGATCCGTGCCATTATTGAGAGGCCGGCGAGCTCGATCGATATGGAAGCGATCATGAATGAAGGGAAGATTTTGATTGCTAATCTCTCTCAGGGGAAGCTAGGAGAAGATAATGCAGCCTTGATAGGGGCGATGCTGATTACCAAGTTCCAGCTGGCCGCGATGAACAGGGTAGACCGAACAGAGAGTGAGCGAAGGGACTTTTACCTCTACGTCGATGAGTTCCAAAATTTCGCCACGGCTAGCTTTATTAAGATTTTGTCGGAAGCCCGCAAGTACAAACTCAACTTGACGCTGGCTAACCAATATATGGCGCAGATCCCGATCGAGGTGCAGAAGGCAATCCTGGGGAATGCGGGCTCGATCATCAGTTTTACGATTGGGGCGGAAGATGGGCGAATTATAATGAATGAGTTTGGCGAAGTGTTTACCAACAAGGACCTCGTCAATCTAGAGAATTATCAGATCGCGGTGAGACTAATGGTGGATGCCATGTCGGGACGGGCGTTTTTGGCTAGAACATTACCGTTACCAGCAAGTCGTAATGAAAATAGAGAGAAAGTTATCAGGGTGAGTAGGGAGAGGTGGGGTCGCTGAGCGACCCCTGACTCCGCTGAGCGGAGTGGGGACGTTAGACAGAGAGGATAACCGGGGGATGGGTAGTGTGGTGTTCGAGGATTGTGACGCGCTGATGGAGCTTGCCTTGATTATCGGAAACTGTGTCAAGAATTTTGTCGAGTTTGTCATCCATATTATTGAGATGGTGTTTGATGTTGGAAACATCTTTTTTGAGAACAGAAATGTCACTACGAATTTCGACGACATCCTCTTGGAGTTGCTGAACTTGGACTTCAAGAATATCGGTTTTGGTGATTTTTTTCTTGATTGTTGACATGGGTTTATTAAAGCATTAGAGGTAATACTTTGTAAAGTCAGACCAGGAGATGGCTTTGGGTTTACCGGCAAGTTTGACGGTGAGCTTGGGGAGAACGGATTCGATGGTTAAGCGGAGCTCACCCTTTTTTGTGGGTGCGATGGTCCAGACACGTTCCCAACCAGAGAGACCCCGGACGAGATCGTGGAGAATGTTACCCTGAGGGTTGTGTGTGAGGCGAAGACGTAGGAGAGGATTGTCAGTTTCATCTGGGCTGATGAACTGATGAGCTAATAGCTTTTGGAGGACAGACCACTCAACATGTCCATGTTGCGAGGTGAGGCTACGGGTGAAGATGAGTTGATTAGGTTGAAGATTTAAGATGCTAGATTTGAATGGGGTAGGATTTTGAGCATGATTGAGGAAGAGGTTTGCACCTATGGTAAAGAGACGATGGAGAAGGGTGGGGGAGATATCATTATCTTTGATTGGTTCTGCAACTTGGGCCACAATCTCACCATTATCAATCCCAGTGCTAATGCGGAAGAGAGTAATACCGGTCACGGAATCGCCGAGCGCGAGGGCATAGGGGACGGGAGAGACATTGCGATACTGAGGTAGAAGTGAGGGGTGGAGGTTGTAGAGGTTACCATCAAAGATTGTGATGATTGCTGAGGGGAGTAGATGATCAAAAGAGGCGCAAAGGCCTAGAGTACTTTGTGTGATCAATTCATTAGGAATAGATGGATAGTAGAATACTGTTAAATTGTGCTTTTTGGCAAGTAATTCGATGGGGTTGGGCTTGGGGGTATGATCTGTGACTACTTTGAGCTCAAACTGGTTGGCTGCAAGTAAGGAGGATAAAACAGTGGCAGAGTACTGATCCGAGCCAAAAAAGAAGAGAGATAACATGGGCACATTATAGCTTAGTTGCGAGCGAGGGCGGCAAAAAAGAAATCTAGGGGTTCAGGATCTAATTCGGGAGTTTCAACAATGAGTGGTGAAACGATATGGTCATAGGCTCGAATGCTTGATAGAGTATCCTCGTTGGTGGCAAAGACGGTGGTGATCCCAGCTGGATAGGGAGCGTGGCGATAACTAATGGGATTGGGTAATCCCTCCATATCTATATGCGATAGATCAGAACTGGCGGCCTCTCCATCTACCACCCAATAGTGCTGTGGTTCACCATCACCATTAAGATTATCAGACGCAATAACTCCAATGACATGCCCGGCATCATGTTCGGTAATCATCGGGAGTGCTACCCCTAAGGTCGAGGGAGAGCGAAGGGATTCGAAAGCTTCAGAAACTGAGCTAGCCTGACGCACAACATATCCTAGGCGATCGGCCTCGGTGGCTAGTGTTTCGATAAAATAAGTAGCGGAAACACTTTTACCCATCCAATTGGCTGGGACAGATTCAGCGTCAAGCAGTAGGCTAAGGGTAAGAGCAGCACAGCCACCATGATTATCTAGTTGATCGGATCTTTCGAGTTCGCGAGCGGGAGTCTCCCCCAAGTTTGAAGCTATGGCTAAAAGGGCAGGATATAAATCTGGTTTGGGATAGGTCGAGGGGTTACGTTTTATGGCGATTAGGTCAGCAAATTCGGTTTGGAGTTGGTGGCTGGCGAGCGTATTATTTTCGATGGCCAGGCGCACTGTGTGCTGGACAGCGTCGATGACGCTAGCAGATTCACCAGTAAAAATTGACATGGGCGAATTATATACTATTTGTCCAGATTATTTGACTTGTAGTATATAATATAGGATGTATTTATACATACCTAAGATGTAGTAAAGCACTACGAATTCGGTAGTATAAAGCACCTTAAAATCAGATCAGTTATGAGTTGGCTAGGCCGCAGCCTAACTCGACAATCCAAAGGAGGATTTGTCATGAAAAACTTGAAGATCGTATTGTCCCTTGTCCTGGCGCTGGCCTTATTGGCCGCCTGCGCTCCTGCTGAACCGGTGCAAGTTCCTGCACAGGCAGATTTCTCCGGCGAATTTGCCGATCCAGACCCCGCGCTGGCCATGGCCGCCGATGTCCCCGCTGCTCCTGCAGAAGTCCCGGTTCAATCAGTACTCCAGATGGAGATCGTGGTTGAGTCGGAGTTGATCCAGACGATCGCTGACGCGGACGTGATCGGTAAGATCTACCTCTACACCAACGGTGACACCCTGATTCCGCCCTACTTCGAAGTGGATTGGTCGGGTAAATTACCGATCGTCATGTACTATCCGGCCAACAAGGCGGATGGTGCCGTCCAGTATTCCTGCGAATACGACTATGGCGAGTCCACGTCAGAAGTCACCGTTTATCGGTGTGGGCCTCAATAACTGATCTGATAAAATCGCGCAAGCGAAACTCCGGGCACGTGTGTGTCCA
>Ga0075703_127_pt1 | contig 11626 bp, 10 predicted proteins | sample RifGroA2_FD_67734 | JGI IMG/M metagenome (GOLD analysis project Ga0075703, IMG submission 67734) | Microgenomates bacterium GW2011_GWA2_46_7
TTGAGAGCTTCAACCTGAATCTCAACATCGAAGTGACCAATGTTACAAACGATAGCGCCGTCTTTCATCTTGGCTATGTGCTCGATAGTGATAATGTCGCGATTCCCGGTGGCGGTGACAAAAATATCGGCAGTTTTGACGGCAGTCTCCATTGTAACTACCTCATATCCTTCCATCAGAGCCTGGAGAGCACAGATGGGATCAATTTCGGTGATCAAAACACGAGAACCAAAGCCGCGCAAACTTTCGGCACTCCCCTTCCCTACATCCCCATACCCGGCAATCACCGCGACTTTGCCGGCGAGCATTACGTCGGTGGCCCGTTTAATTCCGTCGGAGAGGCTCTCACGACAACCATATTTATTGTCAAATTTACTTTTGGTGACACTGTCGTTGACGTTAATGGCGGGTATTTTGAGTTGGTTTTTGGCGTGCATTTGGTAGAGATGATGAACACCAGTGGTTGTTTCTTCGGATACTCCCTTAATATCTGTTAGAAGGTGCGGATACTTGGTATGGACGCGCGCAGTCAGGTCACCACCATCGTCAAGTAATAAATTGGGTCCTAGACCACCTTTAAATTTGAGAGTTTGATCGTTGCACCACCAGTATTCTTTTTCGGTTTCACCTTTCCAGGCAAAAACTGGGGTACCTCGTTTGGCAACGGCAGCGGCGGCTTGATCAACGGTGCTAAAGATATTGCAGCTAGCCCAGCGGACTTCGGCACCTAGTACTTGGAGAGTCTCGATGAGGACGGCAGTTTGAGTGGTCATGTGGAGAGAGCCAGCGATGCGTGCCCCCTTGAGTGGCTTAATCTTCCCAAATTCAGCGCGGAGACTCATGAGCCCGGGCATTTCTTTTTCGGCTAGAGTAATTTCTCGGCGACCCCAGGCAGCAAGCTGAATATCTTGGACTTTGTAATCTGGCATATTGGGCTCCTTATTTTGGCAGGTGAGTACCGTATGCACTATAGTGCTTTTTCCTAACTTCAGCAAGAGTGAAAGTGTGGGTCTGGGTACCGGAGAGCTCGATGGTGTAGGTAGCAACGGTAGAGCCGAGTTGAGCACAGGCGAGGAGATCCCAGTGACGCAGGTAGCCGTAGAGGAAGCCAGCGCGAAAGGCGTCACCTGCGCCGGTTGGATCAACTACATGAACGTTGGGGACGGCAGGAACAAGAAGTGGGCTGGCAAGAGAGTGACCGGTCAGGCGCGTTCCCTGACTACCGAGGGTGGTAACAATTAAGGGAATCTGGGCGTTGAGTTGTGACGGTAAGAGTTGGGTGCGGTTGAGGATAACTCCCAGTTCGTAATCATTAACAAACAGGATTGTGGCGTGTTGGAGACCCTGCTGGAGATCTGCCGTTGTAATATTGCTTACCTGCTGGCCGACGTCGTAAATATAGGGTAAATGGTGACTACAACCCTCCCCTACTAGTTGATCCATCGCGGAGGGATCATTGGCAGAGATGACAACAAGTGAGTCAGTCTCATACCAAGGTTTGAGGGTGAGGCCGGCAATATCGGACATGGCACCGGGATAGAAACCACCAACTTGGTTGTTATCGTGGTCGGTTAAAACGGTGAAGGTCGGGGTTGGGAGGTGGCTAATATGCACCCGGGTAATATCAATCCCGAGTCGAGATAAGTTCAAGAGATAAGCTTGAGCGTCTAAGCCGACAGAGCCAAGGAGGACAGGTTTGTCACCTAGCATGGATAGATTGTAGGCGATATTGGCGGCAGTGCCACCGCGAGAGTTGGTAAGTTGGTCGATGAGAACAGAGAGAGATAAAACATGCAGTTTGTCACTCTGAATTAGATCACGGTAGCGCCCGGCAAAGTTCATAATCCGGTCGAGACTGATGCTGCCGGTCAAAATGAGGGGTTTAATTTTTTGCACCCCGCAATTATAACTTGTTTCTGATTAGGCGTTAACTCGGGAGGCTATGGAGCGGACAATGCTGCGGATTAGTTGTTGAGCTTTTTTCGTATCGACTAAATCAGCTGTATCCCAGGTGATCCCAGGGCCGATATTGCCCTCGAGGAAGTAAATGCGTCCAGAGTTGCTGATGACAAAATCAAGGGCGTAAAGGGCGTGAGGCTTGTTGATTTTCTGGCGAATTTTTTGGGCGACTTTGATCACTGCGGGGGGAAGATCTTTTTTGGTCACATATATCAATTTGCCGCCCTGGTGCTGGTTACAACGAAAGTCGTTGGCTTTCGCTAAGCGAAGATAAGCCTGGAAAAGTCGATTGCGATGGAAAATAAGACGAATGTCAGCGGTAGTGGGAGTACCGCGGTAAGCGTAGCCGAGGTCAAAGGCAAGGTAGGGTTGAAGAATAAAGTGAATGTGGGGATTGTGGCACATAAGCTGACGAATCTGGGGGACAAACGAGCGAGTAATTTTGAATACATAGTTGCCGCCAGCGCCAAAGCGATCTTTGAGAATGACGCTAGTCCCAAAGTCGGAGGGGAAGCGATGAGTGGCGCAGAGTAGTCGAAGTGAGGCAAGAGATGAACGGATGGTAGAGAGGCGCGAGTTGGCGAGTTCAACTGTGGGTAGCGCATATTCGGGTAACTGTTGATAGGTGAGGAGTTTATCGTGGAAAGTAGTAAAGAGGGCGCGATCGTTAAAAGGAATGATGGTGGAGTCGGAAAGGAGGAGAGAGCGTTCGGTAGAACGTACCTGGTTATTGGGAGAAATTTTGTCAAAAATATGATGCGCGTGGGCAGGTTGATTAACTTTGACCCAGGAGTTTTCCTGAGTGGTCCAGTAGGTCTGGCAGGTGCCGGGACCCGTGATATCGGAAGAGGTGGTGAAGCCGGCGCTGAGCCCCAGTTGGTCACAGTGAGCCAAAAAGTAGGAGTAGGACAAATTGTAGTTAGCTTTCGATGAGGCAAGTAAAAATGGGTGAAGACTCAAGTGATCGGAGATGGTAGCACTTTGGGCAACACTGGCGTTATATACGACCAAAACATCTAGTTTATCCATAAGATTCCACTCACTTTCCCGGGGATATGTAGTCAGTATACACTAAATTGGCGGGAAAAGTTTAATTAGACGGAAAAATGGCGATTATTTAGTTATTTGTTTTTATTAGCTATCGTGTAAATAACTAAGTGTATTGTATCGCAATAGTTGGGGTGGGACCAGGGAGTGTGTTCGAACCTTATTTGCTGATTATTCCCTCGATGTAAAGATGTCGAGATATTCTTTGAACATGTAGGATTGGCCATATTTAGTGTCTTTATCTTTTGGTATCAAGATCCCTATAAGTATCAACTTATCTACAACCGCCATAGCTCCTTTCCAGGTGAATCCTGTCCATGCTTGGATAACCGCGACATTCACAATGGGTTGACCATAGAGTTTGGGCATAATTTTTGAGGCAGATTCTGCTGAACGTTTTCCGAGCTTTTGAATTTTTGAGGAAACATTTTCTCTTAAGATAGTGATTTTATTTACAGTTATTATGGCTTCTTCGGATATTTCGATAACACCATCCAGGAAAAAGTTGATCCAAGAATCAATGTCCCCTTTGTGATAATCGGTTAGTTTCTCGTAATAGAGTTGTTGGTGTCTTTTAAAATATGATGAAAGAAATAAGACTGGATTATCTAGGAAGTGCTCATACCATAAATAGAAAGTAATTAACATTCTGCCTGTACGTCCATTTCCATCAAGAAAAGGATGTATTGTCTCGAATTGGGCATGTAATATCCCTGCTTTGATAACCGTTAGTAAGTCATCATTTACATGAATGTATTTTTCTAAATCTCCGATAGATCTCACCATTTCAGATGAAGGTGGAGGTACAAATCTTGCACTACTTGGCTTTGATCCACCTATCCAATTTTGTGTCTTGCGAAATTCGCCGGGGTCAGCAAAATGAGTGTGACGTGCCCCACTCATTAGTTGTTTGTGTAGTTCGCGAATAAACCTAGCTCCTAGTGGAAAATCATCCTGTTTTACTCTTTTCATGCCATAGCGCAAAGCTTGTATATAGTGCAGAATGTCATCGACATCTTCTGGAATAGAATTTTTTGTTTGAACCTCGGCCTCAATAGAATCAATCATTGTAGCCATAGTGCCCTCTATTTGGCTTGAGGCCGCAGCATCTTTACGTAGATACATGAGTAGAAAGAAATCTAGATCTGGTAGAAGTTTAGTTATTCCATCAAGCTTTCCAACTAATAACGTAGCTTGACTCGCCTTTTTTATAAGTGAATTATCGAAGTTAAAGCCTTCTGTTGGAGGAAAAAGAGCAGGGACAAACGCACTGTATCCCTGTGGTTGATAAATGTTTTGACCGATTATGTTAGTTTGCATATTTGTATAGATCTATATTCTAATATATACAAACTATAGTACTTTGTCCTATTTGTGTCAATAGATGTATACAAATATTTTCCTCTGGTTGTATCTGGAAATATTGATTTCGAATATATCTAACTATAGCAAAAGGTATCATGGGGTGGGTGAGCGGACTTGAACCGCCGGCCTCATCCTCCACAGGGACGCGCTCTAACCAACTGAGCTACACCCACCAAGGTGCCAGTATATTATAACCCAAAGATTGGAAATGATTTAGCTGTGATGATCTAACCAACTGGTATCCCAGACTACTACGTGTCTGGATACATTTCTCTGGCTTTGCCAGAAGTGCTCGCTACACCCACCAAGGTGCCTGTGTATTATAACCCAAAGATTGGAAATGATTTACCCGTGATGATCTAAGCAACTGGTATCCCAGACTACTGCGTGTCTGGATGGTCTCCCAGGCAAATGCCTGGAGGCACTTCTCATGTTACTGCGTAACTTGATGTGCACATTCTCAGGTTGATGTGCACTGCACCCACCAAGGTGTGGAAAGCTATATTAGCTGAGTTACTTTTCGGTTATTCCAATAGATTTGATGTTGACGGGACTAACAGGTCGATCATTGGATCCTGTTTTGGCAGTGGCAATTTTGTCGACTACATCAAGCCCATTGATGGTCTGGCCAAAAATTACGTAATTGGGGGGTAAGGCGTAATCGGCGTGCATGATGAAAAATTGACTCCCATTGGTATCTTTCCCTGAGTTGGCCATGGCGATTGTGCCACGTTTGTACTGCCCGCTAAATTTTTCATCGGCAAATTTGTATCCTGGTCCACCAGTCCCCGTACCGGTGGGATCTCCCCCTTGGATCATAAATCCAGGGATGACGCGATGGAAAATAATGCCATCATAAAAACCTTCCTTCGCCAAGAACACAAAATTGTTGGTGGTGATGGGAGTATCTTGGGATAATTCGACCGTAATGTCCCCTACGGAGGTTTTGATCATGGCAGTGTAGGATTTACCAGTTTTGATCACTTTAGTGGCTTTGGCATATTGTTTAATTTTTGATGAAGGCATAGGACTAGATCCTTTCTCAATAGTTGATAATTGGGCAGACGGAGACGGATTGAGTGTTAAGCTGGGTGAACTGGGCTTGAGGATGACCCAACCAATGAGTAATATGACTATAACCACAAGCGCAGTATTGAGAAACTAGTAGCCCAATCAGACCAGTCAGACCCAAGCCTGTGGAAATATTAGTCTGGGAAATAAAATAGGTAATAATTAATGGCAGCCAAATAGTATTGAGTTGTTCGAGATTATTCATCGTTGAGAGTAAGGTAGCTTTCAGACTAGTTGGATAAATATTAAGCAAATAACTTTGATAAATGATCTTGCGATATCGCCAAAAACTAATAGCTAGGATGATAATGCCAGTTAAAAGATAAGCAGAATGGAGATAAGCCGCAAGATATACACTGAGCATGACAAAAATATCCAGGAGTAGGTAGTTGGCCAACTTGATTTTTTGTAAATGGTGGATAAAGGGACCGATGGAAGCCCCTACTATGCTTGCCGCTCCATACAGCCAACCTAAGTATTCTGGACTAATACCATATTCTCTGAGGGCAATATTGTAGAGATCAACGGGAGCGGTGTAGAGGGCCGCGATGATCCCAAAGGTGAGACCGAAGAGGAGGATGTGGCGCTTACCCACAATCTTGCTTAGGTTGGGAAGAGAAAAGCGGAGTGAGGGCTGGAGGCGGGGGACGTCGTGCATAAAGAGAGCAAAGACCAGGAGAGTAAGATAGGCGATAGTACCTAGGAGGAAGGGATAGCGAGGGTCAAGGGGGTAGGTTAGCGGGACTAAGGAGATAAGAAGGGCATTGGCGATAAGTGAGATAGACATAGTACGACTCAAAATTTTGGTGTAGTCCCCTTCTTGTTTTTTGATGAAGATGAGGGTAGCAGCGGCAGCGGAGATGGCTCCAAGTCGAATACTGGCTACCCGGCCGACCCGATCAGCAAAATATCCTGTGGGTACTTCAACAAGCAGCTGAATAAAGCAATAGAAGGCAGCTAGAAGTCCGATGTCTTGGATCGTAAATCCAACTTGATCCATAAAATAGATAGCAGAAAGAGGTAGAAAAACTCTTTTGGCGAAGATTCTGACAAAAATATAGAGCTTGATGTTGCGATTGGCAGTCTTGAGTTGATTCATAAAACTACAATAAATTGTGCCCCAGGGAGGAATTGAACCTCCGACCCCCTGCTTAGAAGGCAAGTGCTCTATCCAACTGAGCTACTGGAGCAACCAGTCCATTATACCAGGGCTTGATGTATAATTTTGTAATGCCGAGATGGCGGAATGGCATACGCTCAAGTCTTAAAAACTTGTGAGGGTAACCTCATGTGGGTTCGACCCCCACTCTCGGCACCCTGATATAATCAGTGGGTTGTGAAATTCGGGGTGTGGCTCAGATGGTAGAGTGCCTCGTTTGGGACGAGGAGGTCCCCAGTTCGAGTCTGGGCACCCCGACACAAGTTAAGATATAATGCATAAAAGTTGCGGGTATAGTGAGCACTTCTGGCGAAGCCAGAGAAATGGCTCCAGACACGAAGTAGTCTGGGAGGCCAGTGGTAAAGTGAGTCGCGATAGTCGCTTGTATATTTGAAAAGTTAATATTGCGGGTATAGTTCAGTGGTAGAACGGCTGCTTGCCAAGTAGCAGATACGGGTCCGATTCCCGTTACCCGCTCAAAAAATCTTATAGTAATCTAGAATAAGGGTTTGCGGGTCAAGGTATAGGAGTTGGATTTAAACAAAAAGACTGCGGGGCAATCTTCAAGTAAAAAACGTTGAAAATCTTGATAGATTTCTTCACGAAGTTTTTGATCGGAGGTACGACGACCATCTTCCAAGCATGACTTGGTAATCAGTACTGCCCATGTTGGAGACCACCTTGACACTCACTTGAATACCTAAGACTTGCTTCCAGGACTCGGCGATGCTTTCAGCTACATTTAAGTATTGCAGCATGGTCTTGATCTCAATATTGATCGCAGTGGAAGATGGATTATCTTGAGCAAAAAGTGATTTGGCTTTTTCTGGGTCAAAATCATAAGTTTTGATCAAGTTGTTGTAAGCCCAGGAAGTCTTGTCGATTGGAGAGAGTGAGCGTTCTTTGCCAAATGTTTTGTCTTCGATAGCGTAGGCGAGAGCTTGGCGAGTAGATTTGCTTGAGAGCAAAGAATCGTTATTGTTAAAAAATAGTATACTTTGACGATTCTGAGTAGTTTCATCGTTTTGGATTTGTGAGGTGGGATCTGCTTGCAAACTCGAGGGTGTGAAGGATAATCCCTCAATAGCATCAACATCTCCGAGCTTGTAGGCGGTTAGAGCGCTAGATTCGGTGGGATAAAATTTATAGACTAGTCTCTCGGTTTCATTTTCGATTTGGAGTGATTGGATTACTCCGTTGCCTAGTTGAGTTTTAGTAAGTCGAAAATCTTTGGTACCGAGCTTGTTGTTTTTGAGGATTGGACGTGAGACTGCGGAAAAGAAAGGCGAAAAGGGTTCTTTGAGACGATAAGTTATGTTCCCATTTCCCCTCTCGACCTCGACGTCCTTAAAGTTGTAGGTAATATCATCTACGCTAACTGCTGTCCTATTATGCCAGACCTGCTCTGGGTCCAAGTTGAAGATATAGGTCTGCCCGTCGTCTTTGACTTCCCAAGTTTTGGCTAAACCTGGTCCGATCGTGCCATCTTGGCTAACGGTCACTAAGCCAGAACTGATCTTAGTTTGAATATCGAGAGGAAAATCAACGAGAGTATATTTACCGATGCGACCAAGTCGGATGGTTTGTTTGACAGTGGGGAAATAGCGCGCAAAAAAGAAGAATAGAGCAAAAAAACATAGAACAATCAGGGTGGTGCGTAAGACGATTTGATAATGACGAGCAAAGAAACTTTTGGTAATCCAGTAGTAACGACGTATGGCTTTGAACATAGAGCTAAAGTGCACTGAGGATTGCCAGGCCGATAAACAGGAGGCTAACCCCAATTGTCAGGTAAAAAAGCGATTTTTCTACCCCCCTTTTGGTGTGGTAATTACTGTTGCCCCCAAAACCTGCACCCAGTCCTGTGCCCTTAGATTGAAGGATAATTACCGTGATGAGGACAAGAGCGGTGATGATTTGCAGAATAAGAATCAACATAATTTAATTCTCCGGAGCAAATAACATACTGAGTAAGGAGTAAGTCAGACTCATAATAAGGGAGGTTAGAACTAGGACCCAAAACAAACCAAGATAACCAGGGGGAAGGACAAGCCAAGTAGTTTGGAAAGCGGGGTAAGCATAAGACGAAATGTTGATGCCATCATAGACCAAATCAAAAAGATAAAGAACAAGTACATTAGTTACCCAGCGAAACAGGCCTAAGGTCAAGAGGTTGATAGGAAGCAAAAGTAATTTGATGATGGGGGAGAGAATAAAATTAAAAATGACAAAAACAAAAGAAGCTAGAAGATAAGTAGAGATAGTGTTATCGAGATGAACCCCAGCGAGGAAGTACTGGGCTACATAGAAACTGCCAGCAGTTGAGAGAATTTTGACAACAAACTTGCGCATAGTGACTTTATCTTATCATAAAATGAGTATTTACTGGGAGGAGGGAGTGGTTGGGAGCCCAAGGGCGGGAGGTACCCTACCCTCTCGTCAAGCAGACTAATATTACCTGTATTGATAACTTGACCATCTTTGATTTTGGCACTGATGATGGGAGGGGGAAAGTCAGAAGCAACTTCAACCTGAATATACTTTTGGTCTAGAGAATCTTTGTAGACTCCAGCAGGTAGGGGATAGGTAGGCTCCAGACCATGGCGAACGAAGGTGATATGACTAAAGTCGAGTTGGTGAAAATAATCGATTCCTCCTGTAGTATTACCCCAGGTAGGATCAACTTGGATCCAAGAATTGTTGGCTGAGTCGTAGAATTCTGGCCAAGCGTGGAGAATATCAGTTTCCTGGGCAAGAGGACGAAGCGCGGTATTGGTAGTATAGGCATAGCCGTTAATTTCTCGAGAAGGTATGTTGAGTGCTCTCGACAAAGCGACAAAAGCATCAGTAAACTCCGTACAAACGACAGAAGTTGGGGAGGCGAGGGCTTGGGTGGCACCGAGCCGAGTTGTACCTTGTGTACTCTTCCCAAAATTGTAGGATTTTCTAAAAAGGGTGAATGAGAAGAAGGATCATAAAGCGACGGCTTTGGGTAGACGGTCACATAAAGCTCGGTTTCAACGAGAAGTTTTTCCTGAGTTTTTAGAAAGTAGCGAGCTAACCAATTACCGTCTTTGTCTATGCGAATATTACTAGGAGGGGGAGTAATCTGATGGAGTAAGACACGTTGATAGGGAGTATCGGGGGGGAGCGCTAACTCGGAATCAATCGACTTAAGCTCCTTATTTTTGAGTTGATACTTGAGATTGAGTTTATAGGTGACGGATTCGCCAAAGAGGAGGGTGAGAGCGCTGCTGGGTGAGCCGACAAATACATAGGTTGTGGAGTTGTCGCTAAGCTCGGTGCGAGTCGGCGAGGGGTAGATCAGAGTGGGGGGGGTAAGACTGTCGACCTTAACAGTACGAGTATAGCTGTCGGCTTCGTTTCCTTGGGAAAGACGGGGAATATTGATCGTCATGGTGCTGCCAATGTTTTCGGCAATATCACTAGATTCATATCCGATAGATAATGTTTTAGTCTGATCCTTTCCTATTGCCGGACGATCGATGGTGAGATGGATGTTGGTTGTGCCATTGTGAACTTCTAGACTAGGGAGGAGAGATCCCGTTTCATCAGAAACCACTAATTTATTCAAGTTTTCTCCGCTGACGACAAGCGTATATTGGGTGGCGTAAATGTGGGCAAGTTTATTCTTGAGAATAATTTTATGAGTGACCTGGGTAACTCCTGATTGACTGATGGTATAGAGAGAGTCAAAAGTGGTCGAGAATTCAGTAGCCCCTTCTACCTTTGGGGGTGAGGAGAATATGGACCAGATAAACAAGAGGAGGGTGAGTGTTATTTTCATGTAAGTTAGGATAACATACCTTACTATCGTCACACAGACCTTGACATTCGTCTATGATTCGGGTAAGTTGAGGGTATGCCGATTACATTATACAAACGTCAGAAACAAATTTTGGAGTTTATTGGTCAGTATATCCAGAAATTTGGTACCTCCCCGACTTTGCAAGAAATTGCCGATGCGCTTGGGGTATCGTCTCTAGCCACGGTACATGAACATTTGCAAACTTTAACCAAAAAAGGTGTGATCAGACGATTTGAAGGTGCTGTCCGAGGGATTGAGCTACTTGATCACAAGATCGGACAAATCACAAATGGAGTCGAGTTACCTATTCTGGGATTTATTGCAGCGGGATCTCCAATCCAGCCGATGACCGATCCTAATGCCACCCTCAAAGTGGCGTCTTCCATGCTGAGTGGGAAGAAGCGTTCGTTTGTACTGCAAGTGCGAGGAGATTCGATGATTGAGGAAGGGATCTTGGACGGTGATTTTGTGGTGATTGAGGAGCGTAAAGAGGCAAAAGATGGAGAAATAGTTGTGGCGCTACTTGATAATGGTCTGGCAACTTTGAAAAAGTTTTTCAGAGAAGCAAGTCGGATACGACTAGAGCCAGCTAATTCGACCATGAAGCCAATTTTTGCACGGAATGTCACAGTACAGGGAACTGTCGTTGGACTTGTGAGACGATTTGGGCAATAATAGACACATGCTGTTACAGATATTGGATTTTGTCTTACATATTGATGTTCATTTGGGAGCGATAATTGCGAAGTATGGGATCGAAACCTATGCGATATTGTTTGGGATCATTTTTGTTGAGACAGGGCTGGTATTTGTGCCTTTTCTTCCTGGAGATTCACTGCTATTTGCGGCGGGGGCATTTGCGGCACTTGGTAGTTTAAGTATATGGTGGTTACTATTACTACTGATAATCGCGGCCATACTGGGCGATACGGTGAACTATTGGATTGGATATTTTTTTGGCAAAAAATTGGTAGCGAGTACTTGGATCCCGATTAATGATGATCATATTGACCAAACTAGGTATTTTTTTCAAAAGCACGGGAAAAAAACTATTATTCTGGCCAGGTTTGTGCCAATTGTACGAACATTTGCGCCTTTTGTGGCGGGGATTAGTAGGATGCATTATGGCCAATTTATTTCTTATAATGTTGTAGGGGGTGTGGCCTGGGTGTTATTGGCTACCGTGGCCGGATATT
>Ga0075703_113_pt1 | contig 11474 bp, 12 predicted proteins | sample RifGroA2_FD_67734 | JGI IMG/M metagenome (GOLD analysis project Ga0075703, IMG submission 67734) | Microgenomates bacterium GW2011_GWA2_46_7
TGAGGTGATAAGCGCCGTCGGTTGTAATGTTTGTCCAGTTAGCCTCTTTCAGTAAACGCAAGACTTCACGAGCTTCGCGTAAACGTCCCTGAGCTTGCATGCGAACCTGTTCTTGAGCTCCCCCGCCTCTGGCAGCAAAGAATGATGTTACGAGAGCCGGCATGATCGCGGCGGCGATCCCCATACCTACCATCATTTCTACTAGAGCCTGCCCTTTTTTCATCTAATCTCCAATCAGGGTACCGTATTGATTAAGACGGAGCGTGCGTGTATCTGTGCCGGAAGTTAGGGTAATTGTATCCTGACCAGAAACATAACCTAGAATCTCACCAGAGACGGGAGCGAAAATAATGTGACTAGAGGGGAAAGTGGTGGTGAGGGTAATTTCAGACGGGAGAGGAGTAATACTTTGGTCCCAGGTAACCTCACTAGCACCTGCCATCGCATTTGATTGAGCGGTTTTGATATCGGCGATCAAGACATCTTCCGCGGCACCCAAATTGGACTGGGAGTAGGTGGAGAAAAAGTTGACCGAAGACAGTGTGGCTAGGATTGCGAAAATGCCGATCGTGACAACTAATTCGACTAGGGTGAAGCCCTTGCGCATATTATCTCCCACCAATTTGAGAGATGAGTCCATAAACCGGAGCAATAATTGCGAGCATCATCCCCCCCACCACACCACCCACCAAAACTAACATCACGGGTTCGAGAAGAGCCGTAAGTGATTTGAGAGTATAGGTAACTTTGTAGTCAAAATACTCGGCAATTTCTTGAAGTGAGCGATCGAGCGAGCCGGTTTTCTCCCCGGCTTCGACTAATTTAATCACGATATTGGGAACAGCTCCGCGGTCGGAGCGGAAGCCTTCCGACAGAGGCCGGCCGGCCAAGACCATATTCCTCGCGGTCAAAAGAAGAGTGGCCATACGACGACGGATGACTACCTCGGCGACGAGTTCGAGTGTTTGGGTAATGGGAAGACCAGAGGACAGTAAGACAGATAAATTGCGGGCGAAATTGGTGACGTCAATTTGCATAACCAAGGTTGAAATAATTGGTAGACGAAACAAAATATCCAATACTTGGCGACGTTTGTATGAGAGGAGATAATAAACCAGACCGCCAAGCACTAGCACCCCACCACCAAACCAAATTGTGTGTTTGACTACAACATCCGAGAGGAAGATCATAATACGAGTTGGCAAAGGGAGGGGGACGTTGAGCTGAGAGAAAACTACACTAATTTTGGGAATCACAAAGGTTAAGATCATCCCCAGGATCCCAATAAAGACGACGATAATAAAGGCTGGGTACATCAGAGCGGAGCGAATTTTGTCGGAGAATTCCATGTCTTTTTGGAGAGTGGTACGTAAGTCCCGCAAGGCTACGTCGAGCGTGCCTGCTTCCTCAGAGGCCTTGATCACGTTGACACTGACGTGGTCAAAGACGCGCGGAAACTTGGCAAAGGTAACATAAATCCGTTTACCCTGAGACAAGTCATCCCGCATTTCGTCGAGGATCAGACGCTGTCCACCCTTGGTGTCCTCCGCAAGTGTCTTGACCATTTCGAGAATGGAGATCCCTGATCCCAACATGGTGGCAAAACTGCCGATGAGCTCGAGTTTTTCGGTTCCTTTGAGAGTTACCCTGGCGAACTGTTTGGTTTTATCGATCATAGTGACTCAGATTTCGTAACGCGAATAACTTCTTCGATTGTAGTTTGACCTTTTTGGACTTTGATCATGGCGTCATTCAACATACTCCGCATGCCCTCTTTCAGGGCTTGTTGGTTGATTAGTTCGGCGTCAGATTTGGCGGCAATTAATTTGCGGATTGACTGAGTTACCTCGAGCACTTCAAAAACCCCTAATCTGCCCTGATATCCGGTATGGTGACACATTTTACATCCGGAACCATGGGAAGTGGTAATATTTTTGTCGGTCGGGAAAAATTGTTTAATGACGTCTGGAGAAAAATGTTTGAGCAGTTCTTCGCGGGTAAAGCTAATGGAGGTTTTGCAACCGTCACAAATTTTCCGGAGTAGTCGCTGGGCAACGATAACACGTACAGTTGAGGCAACGAGAAACGGTTCGACTCCCATATCAGAAAGTCGGGGGATGGCAGTAGCTGCATCATTGGTGTGGAGGGTGGAGAGAACCAAGTGGCCAGTCAAGGCTGCGTTGACGGCGATACCGGCTGTCTCGTTGTCGCGAATTTCACCCACAAAAATAATATTGGGATCCTGGCGCAAAATCGAGCGGAGTCCGTCGGCGAAGGTGAGATTGGTTTTCACGTTTACCTGGACTTGATTAGCGCCCTTGATCCAATATTCGACGGGATCTTCGATGGTAGTGATATTTTTTTCGCGGGTATTAAGTACTTTGAGGATCGCGTAGATAGAGGTAGTTTTCCCGCTGCCCGTGGGACCGGTAGATAAGATCATCCCGTAGGTTTGGGCATAAGCCCGCTCAAGCTTAATTAAATCTTCTGGAGCCATGCCGAGCGAGACGAGAGAATATTCGCGGGACTTGGAGGATAAGAGCCGGAGAACGGCTTTTTCACCGCCGGTTACCGGGAGGATTGAAACGCGGATATCAAGTTGTTCTTCGGGGATGCTGATGCGCATTTTGCCATCCTGGGCACTCATGTGTTCGTCGGTCCGAAGATTGGAGAGTACTTTAATACGGGTAATCAAACGATCGTGAATTTGTTTGGGCATGAGGAGAACATCTTGGAGAACTCCGTCGACCCGAAAACGGACTAAGCTTTCGGATTCGGTGGGTTCGATATGAACGTCGGAGGCACGATCTTCATAGGCTGTATTAATGAGAGTGTCAATGATTTTGGCAATTGGTAAACTATCGCTAGTCGTCCGGGTAGCTTGGGAGATTTCGTTTTTTAAGAGCTCGTCAACTGTAACTTGTAGAGCTTTTTGTTGAGATTGATCATGCTATTGACGTCTGATTCGGTTGAGTAGGCGACTTCGATTTTAAGACCAGTCTTTTTACTCAGCATCTCCACGATATTTTTGGCACGGGGATCACTCATGCCAACCTTGAGGGTCTTCCCATCTTTGGCGTAGGGGACGATTTTGTTTTTACGCATGAGACGGGGAGGAACGATATTAAAAATCTCAGGGGGAATCGTAAGTTTGGATAAGACAACAAAGGAAACGCCCATCGCTTTTGCTAAAATGAGTCCTAATTGTTCTTCGGAAAGAAGGTGCTTGGAAAGTAGATATCCCCCGAGGGAAGTATGGCTGCCCTCAATCGAGGTAAAAGCCTCCTCAATAATGCCAATGGGGAATATCTTACTTGTGAGAAGAATTTCTTTGAGTTGATCGTCGGGCAGGATCATCCATACAGTATAAACTATTTTACGGCGACGAAGGACTTACCGAGACGGGTAAAAAACTGGACAAGACCTTCTTTCATGGCAAAAATGGTGTAGTCACGGCCAATCCCTACCCCACATCCTGGGTGAACGCGGGTACCTACCTGGCGGATAATAATCTGGCCAACCTTGACAGTTTCCCCACCAAATTTTTTGACACCACGACGTTTACCTGGTCTAGTAGTACCTTGTCTGGTGGCTCCACCTGATTTAACGTGTGACATAAATTATTTCTTTTCCAAAATCGTAATATTTCTCACTACTGCGGCCCCTGGCTTACCATAGGCTACAGAACTCACGTAATTGTAGCCGAGAGATGCGAGAGTGTCAATCGAAATTGTGGTGATTTCTCGACCGTAGACCTTAAAACTGGGAAGTGAGAAGACTACCCTGCCTCCCAAGGGCAAACTAAGATGAAAGGATTTGAAGGCACCACGATAAAGTTTGTCTAAACCACGAGCGATGTTTTTGATTTTAGGAAGACTTGAGGGATTGCGCTCATCCAAGAGTGGACCCATATATGGCTCAGTAGCAAGACAATCACAAGCGGGTGTCAACTCATGGAAATGGGTGGCGTCCCCTACGGATAATCGATAATTGACGGGGGGGAGTTGGGGCGAGCTTTTGAGCCATTCGAGATTGGACTGTGAACCAGTAATGGCTTCTGGATTCGTATCTCCGCCAATGACATGGCAGCCGACCATCATCGCTTCGGCGAGAATTGTCCCAGTTCCACAAAAGGGATCGGCAAGAGTGAGTCCAGACTTACCTTGTGTGGCCAAGTTGACCATAATCCGAGCGACTTTGGGGGGGAGCATACCTCGCTTGATATCACGGTAGGGCTTGTCCCGATCACGAGCAACCCAATCCTCAGCATCATAGATCCAAACAGTCTTGGCAATGACAATAGAATCTCCACCTTGAAGGAGGTTAAATTCGGCAACGTGCTGGTGAGAGAGCATGAGGAGTTCATGTTCAGTGGTGTCGAGGGAGACAAAGCGAATGGGGCGAGTAAGGCTAGATTTGAGAGTTTTGAAAACACCGTGATTTAACGCTAGATCCGCGTAATCAGTGAGGGCGATATTTTTTCCGCCCACGGCGGATCCGCCTTGGGCGGAGGCTTTATCATTCGAAATTAACTCGATTAACTTTGCAGTAAGATCTTTAGGCGAGACGGTAGAGAGGATCACTGCGACCTTACGGGTACCCCCCAAGCGGGAGAGGCTAGCGAGATCGAGCTGGGCAGGATAGGAGGCAATGGAGGGTGTGATCAGCGTAAACTCTTCTGGATAAAGTACAGATAGTTCAAGGAGGGAAAGCTCGGGAGTATTACCCAGAAAAAAGTAGTACATCGCAATTAGTATAACTTACTTAGAGGCGGATTTTTTGACGGGTGTTTTCTTGACCACAGCTTTTTTGGTGGCGGGTTTTTTGGCTAGAGTTTTGGGGGATACCGCTTTGGGAGCGACGGAAGAGTCGACTTTGGCTCCGATTCCCGTGATTTTGATCGCCGAGAGGGGTTGGCGGTGGCCGGTGTGTTTGCGGTAACGAGATTTGGATTTGTACTTAAAAACCTCAATTTTATCGGCTTTGACTTGTGAGATGACGTCAGCAAAAACTTTGGTTCCTGCCACATGCGGCATACCCACTTCGACTTTGTCACCGTCGACTACAAGGAGAACTTCATCAAAAATAACGGATTTATCCTCACCTAGAAGCTCAACATTCAAGGTAGAGCCAACACTGACCTTGTACTGTTTGCCTCCAGTTTTGATAACAGCGTATTTCATATGGAGGATTATATCATGAGTTAACGAATTTGAAGCAAGGACGCCTCGGGTTTGGTACGTGCCAGCGAACTCACAATACCAAGAGTTATGGCGGTGGCTAAAATTGAACTACCGCCATAGGAAATCAAGGGAAGGGTAACTCCGGTAACAGGAGCTACGCCAATATTCATACCAATATTGACAAAGGTTTGAAAAGCTAAATAACCAAAACTACCCAGGTAAACAAAGCGAGAAAAACGACTTTGAGCGTGGGTCGCGAGGTAAAGTAGGCGATAAAGTAAAGCGCCCAAGCAGAAGATGACGAGTAAACTCCCGATTAACCCTAGTTCTTCGGCAAGGGAGGCAAAGATAAAGTCGGTGTGACGTTCAGGGAGGAAGCGAAGATGAGATTGAGTCCCATGACCTAGACCCTTGCCCAACAGCCCCCCCGAGCCCACTGCAATCACGGATTGGATGACATTGTAGCCACTACCCAGGGGATCACGATAGGGATCGATAAAGGTCGTCAGTCTCTCTAGCTGATAAGAGTGTAAGAGTCGAGGCAAGTAACGCCAAAAAACAGCGGTGATAGAGCCGACCAAGCCAAAAAACCACCAAGGTAAGCCAGCCACAAATAGTTGAACCGCAAAAATTGAGGAAATGACGAGCGCAGTACCCAGGTCTGGTTGACGAAAAATGAGGAAGGCTGGGAGCAAAAAGAGAAGAAGATTGATCCCAAAATTTTTGAGAGAGTTGAGGGGAAAATGGTAGAGAGAATACGCAAGTGACAAGACAAGGAGGGGCTTGCTGAGCTCACCAGCCTGAAATTGGAAACCGCCTAAGAGGATCCAACGAGTCGATCCTCTAATTGTTTCACCGAATATTAGAGTGGAGAGAAGAAGAATAAGAGCCATAACATAGCCTATGGGAGCAAAAGTTTTGTAGACTTCCCCGTCTTGACTTGAGATATAGAGATAAAGGATAAATCCTAAAATGAACATGAAGGCTTGCTGGCCAACACGATCCGGAGAGATGCTTGTTAAAATCAAGAGACTCAAAGATGAGGCAAAGAGATAACAGACGGTGAGCCAAGGATCAACGGACCATTTCATAGTTTGACGATTTTCAACTCGACCCCTTTAGTTAGGGTGGATGCACCCACTTTTTGCTTGATTTCCTCCGTCCAAGATTCTGGCCAGGAGGGGAGGGTTACGGCAACAACGTCGCTAGGAGAGAGTCCGAGTTTCTTACGCTGTCCTTGAATGTCACGCATCAAGTCTCTGGACGTACCTTCGGCCTCGAGTTCGGGGGTGAGATTGGTGTCGAGCGCAAATTCACCTGTGAGGATTGATTTTACATTTAACTCATCTTTAATAATTTCTTGCATATCATGACTTATAACCCCGGGGGTAGAAAGCGAAGTAAGGGGCTGGCGCAGGCGAATACCAGCCTCTTTCCTGGCCGCGTGTGCTTTTTCTACGATTTGCATAATTTGTTGCATTTGTTGCTCTAGCTGTGGGTCTCTTGCGCCCGCAACTGGCCAGGAGGCTAGATGAACAGATTCATCCCCCGTCAAATTGGTATATATACTGTGGGTAAGATAAGGCATAAAAGGTGAGAGAATGATGGAAAGTTTGGTCAAAACAGCATACAAAGTGTCCATAGCTTCACGCACACGATTACGAGAGCGACGAATGTACCAGGTTGAGAGTTCTTGGACAAACAGTTCTATAACGGCAACTGCGTGGTAGGCGTCAAAAATATCCAGGAACTTTTCGCATTCTTGGAGAGTGGAATTGAGACGTGAAATAATCCAACGATCGAGAACGTGAGTAGAAGGCTCCGTTTGAGCAACATAGCCCCAATGATTGTCAGCGGCAGCATTGGCAAAAAATCTATATGAATTCCAGAGGATCAGATGAAACTGACGCCTAACCTGGTCGGTAGTTTTGTAACCAAAGAGGAGATTTTGGGTGGGGTTGTGTCGGACAAAGGTCCAACGCATAATATCAGCCCCGATTTTCCCGGCACCTTCGTTAAATTCGATCGAATTCCCCCAACTTTTGTGCATCGCCCTACCGTCTTCCCCCAACATCGATCCATATCCAAGTACCGTCTTGAATGAAGGAGTGTCAGTTAGGACCGTACTCATCGCAATCATGGAATAAAACCAATTTTTGAACTGCGGGTACCATTCGTTAAAATAGTGTTTGTCAAGCGTAAAACTAGGTTCTTTGGTCTTGGGATCTAGGAGAGTAGAGAATGGGATCACTCCAGCATCAAGCCAGACATTACCCACATCTGTGATACGACTTACCATCTGACCACATTGATCACATTTAATCTTGACATCGTCGATTTCTGGTTTGTGGGGGGTGTGACCAACAAATTTTTCCCAACCTGAAACAGCTTTTTGTTGTAGTTCCTCTTTGCCCCCGATGACCTGGAAATGACCACATTTGCACTCGTAGATGGGCAAAGCTAGTCCCCAATATCGATTGGGTTTGCTGATTAGCCAGTCATGCATGTTGACTAACCAGTCTAGTTCGCGTTCGAGTCCAAATTCGGGTAGCCAAGTAATTTGTTTGGCAACAGCTTGCATGCGCGTCCGCAGAGTCCGTCCATCACCACCCTGTTTGTCCATAGCGATATACCACACGTTGGCCACTTTCCAAACCAATTCTGTCTTACAGCGCCAACAGGCTGGATAGCGATGTTTGTATTTTTCGACTGCGAAAAGAAATTGAGGATTTTGATGAAGAAAATTGAGGATAATTTCTGGATGTTTTTTGGCGTTTTTCCCACTAAACTCCCCAAAACCTTCGGCTAAATAATTGGCCTCGTCGTCGATCACGGGAATTATTGGAAGCCCACGGAGTTTTCCTAGCTTAAAGTCCTCGGCTCCAGCCGAAACTGCGGTGTGAACAAGGCCTGTACCCTCAGTGACAGTGATTGGGAGAATGAAACTATCGGTAGCGACGACGGAGTGGAAAGTTGAGGAGTGACTATCGGCGACTTCTTTGACGGCGGGGAGATGATCAAAAGGAGCGGTATAGTGGAGTCCTACCAACTCTTTTCCGAGCACAGTTTTGACGATTGTGTGGTGGGGATGATCAATAAAAACTCGCTCGACCGCATCCTGGGCTATCCAGATAGCCCGACCCTTGTCGTCATTAACTAGCGAATATTGCAGTTTTTCGTCCACTGCGATTGCGATGTTGGCAGGGATAGTCCAGGGGGTGGTAGTCCAAATCATAAAATATTCATTTTCTCGCTCAACGAGCGGGAGCGTGAGGTAGACCGAGTCGTGGACGAGCTCTTTATAATCTTCGGTCAGTATTTCGTGTTGGGAGATCGCGGTCTGACAGCGAGGGCACCAGGGAACGGAGTCGTGACCCTTGTAGATCCAACCGTTGTTATGACAGACCTTGAGAAAATGCCAGATCATGTAGTTGTTCTCGTCACTCATGGTGTAAAAGCTGTGATCCCAGTCCATAAAATTTCCTAGTCGTTTAGTTTGTTCGGTTTGGATACCCGAGTATTTGATGACCCGGTCTTTGCAGAGTTGGACAAACTTAGCCACACCAAATTCTTCAATTTGCTTTTTGTTGGTAAACCCGAGTTCTTTTTCTACTTCTACCTCTACCCAAAGACCCTGACAGTCAAAACCGTTTTGAAAACGCTGTTTGTAACCCCGGAGATTTTTGTATTTTTGCCAAAGATCTTTATATGTTCTACCCCAACCATGATGAACGCCCATGGGATTGTTGGCGGTTATGGGTCCATCAAAAAAGGTAAAGTGTTGATCTGAGTTGTCATTTTTGTGCAAATATTTCTCGACGATACCGTCTTCGTAGAAATGTTGTAAGAGGTTTTCCTCCATTGCGACAAAATCGGGAGTTGCCTCTACCGCCTGGATTTGATGTTTTGTCATAAATATCGCCTTTAAACCAATAAAGACCCTCGTAAAAGGGTCCTTCGATTCACGCTCAGGACGGTGCCACCTTTAATTTCACTTATATGGCTATGACGGGCTTACCCGGGAAGGTCTACTTGATTCTTCTCCCAGCTTGTGTGGTGATGGCCACACTAATAACGCTTTTGTTAAGTATTAGTATACAACACTGCTTGGTTCGATTCTACCAGTCACTGCAATTAAGTTTTGTTACTATGTTTTAAAACATGATAACACTCATTCTCACATCCAATCCGCATGTTATGATATCCGCATGGCAAAACGAGCAATTGTGCGACACATGAAGCAACCAGATCCAGTCCCCTTTACCAGGGGAGGTTATGAATATCTAAAGGTTAGACAAACAGAGCTGTTGGCCAAACGGGAGATAGTACTTGTGGCTTTGCAGCGAGCCAGAGAGATGGGAGATTTGTCGGAGAATGGTGCCTATACCGCAGCCCGGTTTGAACTGGGTAACACGGACCGGGAGCTGCGACGACTAGCGTTTATGCTCAAGTACGGAGTAGTGACGGAGGCTAAGGGCAATGACAAGGTTGGATTTGGAAATCGGGTAACGGTAGAACTAAACGGAAACGAATTCACTTATTTATTAGTAGGTACCCAGGAATCTGACCCCAAGTTAAAAATGATATCCCTGGAATCTCCGATCGGGATGGCACTCATAGGTAAGTCTGTAGGTGAGACAGTAATAGTTAGGATGCCTGATCGAGTGATCGAGTATGTGATTAAAAAAATTGAGTAGTTATGGGGTTTAGGGGGAGATAAAACCTAAGGTATTAAATAACCAAAGGACTGTAGCGTTACCTTGTTCAGCTAAATGTTGCGCTTCTGCAATTTCTGATGAACCGGCTGGAGGGATATCGACGTGGGTAGACCCCGAACCAGTGAAGACAACTTTCTGGGCAGAGATTTTGAATCTACTCTCCGGATGAGTTGCGTGGATGCCATAGGCCCACTGCTAAGTTCACAAAAGAACCTAAAACCCCAGGATGAAGACGCGTTCCATTGATTTCCATGTCGGCAACATAAAATTCGTTTGGTCTAAGCATAGATTGTAATTGTAATTAATTTTTAATTAATTATTATTGCTGGCGGAGGAAGGCGGGGATGTCGAAGGGGTCGGAAGAATCTTCCTTGGGAGGAGCAGGAGGACGAGAAGAGTCGTCTGGATCACTCCCATCATCGCCCTGATCATCGTTCTGAATGCTTGCGGACTGCCCAATGCCCTGGAGATTAGCAAAGCCACCTCTAGTATTGTCAAAGCCGGTGGCAATCACGGAAATCTTGATCTGATCTCCCATAGCCTCGTCGATCGTGGCACCGAAGATAATATTGGCATCTGGATCGGCATGTGAGCTAATCATCTCGGCGGCTTCGGAGACCTCGGTCATGGTTAAGTCGGGACCACCGGTGATATTAAAGAGAATGCCACGAGCACCATCGATCTTGACTTCAAGGAGCGGAGAGGAGATAGCGGTTCGGGCGGCCATTTGAGCACGATTCTCCCCCGTACCCATCCCTACGCCCATCAGGGCGGTGCCGGCATCAGTCATAATGGCGCGGACGTCGGCAAAATCGACGTTGATTAGCCCTGGAACGGTGATCAAGTCAGAAATGCCCTGAACACCCTGACCTAGGACTGAGTCGGCAACCCGGAAAGCTTCCTGCAGTGTCATTTTCTTGTCGACTACATCCATGAGTTTTTGGTTGGGGATCACGATCAAGGTATCCACCTTATCTTTGAGTTCGTCGATACCATCTTCGGCAATACTCATGCGCCTGATCCCTTCAAATGCAAAGGGTTTGGTCACAACCGCGACAGTCAAGGCACCGGCCTCTTTGGCTAGTTCAGCTATGAGGGGGGCGCCACCCGTGCCGGTTCCCCCACCCATCCCAGCGGTAATAAAAACCATGTCAGTGTCGATGAGGAGTTCTTTGAGTTTTTCGCGTGATTCTTCGGCTGCCTGGTGACCAATATCTGGATCGGCTCCACTGCCTAGACCTTTGGTCAGGTTTTCCCCGATTTGGAGTTTGACGGTGGCTGGGTTATTCAAGAGAGCCTGAGAATCAGTATTGATTGCGACAAACTCTACTCCCTTGATCTTGCCAGTGACGACCATGGAAGCGACGGCATTGTTTCCCCCACCACCAATTCCGATTACTTTGATCTTGGCAACTGAGTTGATGTCTGGTTTTACTAGACCCATAGAGTTTTCTATTGTAGCATGGGGCAGGATTTGGATCTAGGGCAGGAAGGACTTAATAAAGTCTACCACTTTTTTGAACGAGAGGGAAATAGGTAGTTTGGGGGAGAATTTGGGCAGATGGAAATGAGA
>Ga0075703_107_pt1 | contig 10464 bp, 17 predicted proteins | sample RifGroA2_FD_67734 | JGI IMG/M metagenome (GOLD analysis project Ga0075703, IMG submission 67734) | Microgenomates bacterium GW2011_GWA2_46_7
CAGATTATTAAAGTTATTCGTCCTGGCTATCTTCTTCACGACCGGGTTCTTCGTTCCGCCCGTGTTGTAGTGGGGAGTGGCCAAGTTACAAAATAAATATTTTTATAGGAGGACTTTATGTCTAACTCAAAAACCATCGGTATCGATCTTGGTACCACCAATAGTTGTGTCGCTGTTATGGAGGGGGGAAAACCCAAAGTTATTCCCTTACACGAAGGCACCAATACCTTCCCCAGTATTGTTGAACCAGTGAAAAATCTGGTTGGCGCCGTCGCCAAAAATCAAATGATCTTGAATAGCAAAAACACTATTTATAGTGTCAAGCGCCTGATGGGTCGCAAAATGTCTGACCCCATGGTCAAAGATACTCTCAAAAAAGTTGCCTACGAGATCGTACCCGGCAAAGATGATATGGCTAGTGTCAAGGTTGATGGCAAGGTTTATTCGCCCCAAGAGATCTCTGCCAAGATTTTACAAAAAGCCAAAGCCGATGCCGAATCTTACCTTGGCACCAAGGTTGACTCTGCCGTCATTACGGTACCTGCCTACTTTGATGACTCCCAGCGCCAAGCGACCATGCAAGCTGGCAAGATCGCGGGGCTTGATGTCAAACGCATCGTCAATGAGCCCACCGCCGCCGCCCTTGCCTACGGTCTAGATAAGAAAAAAACCGGCAAAATTGCCGTCTACGATCTGGGTGGTGGGACTTTTGATATCTCTATTCTCGAAATAGGAGATGGCGTCTTCGAAGTCAAAGCGACCAATGGCGACACTTTCCTCGGAGGTGACGATTTTGACAGCAAGATCATCGACTACATCGTGGCCGAGTTCAAAAAAGATAACAGTGTTGATTTATCGGCCGATAAACAGGCTCTCCAGCGGGTACGCGATAGTGCCGAAAAAGCCAAAATCGAGCTCTCCACCTCAACGGAAGCCGAGATCAATCAACCCTTCATTACCCAGGGACCAAATGGTCCTCTCCACTTAACTATGAAACTCTCTCGAGCCAAGCTCGAAGAACTCACGGGAGATCTCGTCAAAAAAACCATCGAGCCAGTCAAAAAATGCTTGGCCGATGCCAAGATTAAAGCTAGCGATATCGACGAGATTGTTCTCGTAGGTGGTCAAACCCGGATGCCAGCTGTCCAGAAAGCTGTCAAAGATTTCTTCGGCCGTGACCCCCATAAAGGAGTCAATCCTGACGAAGTGGTGGCGGTTGGCGCTGCCATTCAGGCGGGTATCTTGGGTGGAGAAGTCCATGATGTTCTCCTCCTCGACGTGACCCCGCTCACCCTCGGTATCGAGACCATGGGTGCAGTTCGCACTCCCCTCATCGATAGAAATACGACCGTCCCCACGAGCAAAAGCCAGGTCTTCTCAACAGCCGCCGACAACCAGCCCCAGGTCGAGATCAATGTCTTGCAGGGCGAGCGTCCTATGGCCGCCGACAACAAAACGCTTGGTCGGTTTGTCCTCGATGGTATTGCTCCCGCTCCTCGTGGTATTCCCCAGATCGAGGTCACTTTTGACATCGATGCCTCGGGTATCTTGCATGTCAGTGCCAAAGATAAGGGCACCGGCAAAGAGCAAAAGATCTCGATTCAGAATGCTACCAACTTGACCGATGAAGAAGTGGAGCGGATGAAACAAGAGGCCGAGAAATTTGCCGACGACGACAAGAAGAAAAAAGACTTAGTCGACAAAAAGAACGAGGCTGACTCTCTCATCTTCACCGCCGAAAAAAGCATCAAAGATGCCGGCGACAAGATTACAGAGGACGAGAAGAAAGAGATCGAAGAAGCGATCAAAGCTTTGAAAGATGCCAAAGACAAATCGGACGCGACGGTAGAATCCATCGATGAGCCCTACAAAAAAGCTTCCGAGTCACTCTCCAAGTACGGAGAACGCCTCTACAAGGCCGCCGCCGAAGCCGAGAAACCAGAGGCTGGTGCCAAACCCGAAGAGGGGAAATCCGAAGAACCCAAAACCGACACCAAGGGAGCCGAAGAAGGCGAGGTCGTTGACGAAAAGAAATAAGACTTATCGTTACCAAGCCAATAAAAATCCCTCCGACGTAGATCGGAGGGATTTTTTGGTACAATCCATCGCCATGACAGAAATAGAATACACATCTCGAGTCATAGGTTCAGATTTACAAGGAGCACTCGAAGATTGTCTAGCATTTTTAGCTACTCATTTATCTCTTAGCGAAGCGCAAGAATTAGTGGAACATGAAGTTGGTCACGCATTACCAGATCCAGACATTGCGGCTGGTCATTTCAGTTTCGTCATCGAAAGTGGTAAATTTAGGAGAGCCGCATATTATCCTGGAAGAGGTTATCTAGCCAATTATCCTTGTGAGATAGTTCTCGCAATGATAAAAGGGGCTGGAGATGATATGTCCGGAACAGATGCTATTGATGGTCTTAGGGTGTTACGTAGAAGAGACACATGTCAAAAAGATGGATCATGCTCCGTACAGTCAGAGTGTCATTACATTCCTCATACACGATAAATTTCCACATTACCCCGGGTGTATCAGCCTTGTAGTTTCGACAATTTTAACATCACATACCCGGTATGTGATGTTCCGTTAGATCGATTCATCGGAATATAGTCAGTCGTTTGACAATCTGTACAGAATATTGTACATTAATCTTATGAACACATTAACTCTCACTCAAATGCGTGCCAATCTACCTTCTCTTGTGGCGTCAGTTGCTGATAATCTCGAGCGATTTGTCGTGACGGTATCTGGAGAGCCTCGAGCAGTCCTCGTGAGCGCCGACGAGTTAGCTTCCCTTGAAGAAACTGCAGAAGTTATGTCTATGGTAGATCTCAAAGCACTTCGTGCAGGTATTACCCAAGCTAGAAAGAAGCAGGGTATTTCTCTTTCCAATCTCTAACATATGTCTAATGTGTATATCACTCCACAAGCCCAGAAAGATTACAAAAAACTCCCGTCAGTCGAACAGAAGAAAATCAAGAAGCGTCTTACCCTATTAGAGACTGATGTCATTGCTGGAAAAAAACTTGCAGGTAAATTGAGCGAAGTTTACTCTCTACGCGCCTGGCCTTATCGTATTCTTTATATCATCCAGAATCACGAAGCTTGGGTGACTCATATTTCCCATCGCCAAGGGGTGTACAAATAAAACTATGCACAACCACCCGCCAATATTTCTGTTAATAACCTTGTTAGAATATTCTCATGATTACAAAGTATAAAGCGGTCGATCAGTTTCTTGTTGACTACCTTAAACAAGTCAAGCAAATTCTAGAAACCAATCTCGTTGGCATCTACCTCTTTGGTTCTCTCACATACGACGATTTTGACCCTAGTCGTAGTGATATAGACTTTTTAGTTGTGACCAACACTTTGCTATCGAAATCAGAGTATGAATCAGTCAAAAACATGCACTCATCTCTCGAACGAGCCTACCCCATATGGCGTGGACGCAACGAATGTTCATACACTCCCATCTTTATGTTCACATCACCGACTCCACCAGGTGATCGTCCGTATTGGGGAGAGAGCGAGTTATATATGGCAACCTACGGAAACGAGTGGATTATTAATAATTACCTTTTACTCGAACACGGCATTACCCTACATGGAGTGCTTTTTGTCTCACTATGTCCTCACATCGATATCACCCAGGTGCAGTCTGCTTGTCTGCAAGATCTGAAAAAAGAGTGGGAGCCCAAGTTGTACGATGACAACTGGTTGTCAGATCCCCATTATCAGTCATATTTGGTTCTCAACCTTTGTCGTATTTTACACACGATCAAAAATAGTCAAGCTTCCTCCAAAAAAATCTCATCCGAATGGGTAGAAAAAACTTACCCACAATGGGCCAATTTAATTGATCAAGCACTAGCTTGGCAACAAGGGCAACTCATGAATCAAAGCAGCGCAACAAAAAAGTTCCTATCCTTCATCATTAACCAGGTCACAAGTACAAATATATAACTGTGGTATTCCACCCTGGATGTATCAGTCTGGTGGTTCTCAACTTGACATGTATATGAAATCTGATACACTCAAATTATGAGTGGCACTAAAATCAGGAGCACTCCCAAGGCCTTTATCTGGGACAAAGCCAATGATAACAAAAATTGGCTCAAGCACAAGGTCAAACCGGACGAAGCCGAAGAAACCTTCTTTGACAAGAATCGTCAGGAATATCCCGATCCCACTCACTCAACCATCGAATCGCGCAGTATTTTGGTTGGGATGACCAAAAAACAAAGACTGCTCTTTATAGTCTATACAGAGCGCGACAAAAAAATTAGGATTATATCCGCGCGCGACATCAACAATCGTCGCGAAAGGAGATTATATGAAAAAAGTTCTTAAACTACCCAAATTCAAATCATATGACGAGGAACTCGCTTTTTGGGACAAAATTAACTTGGCCGATTATTACGAGCCCAAAGACGCGGTCAAAGTCAGCTTCCCCAACCTCAAGCCGACCAGTCAATCTATCTCTATCCGTCTACCCGTTTTTCTCCTCAATCGTATCAAGGAAAAGGCCAACGCGGTTGGAGTACCCTATCAGTCCTACATCAAGACTCAACTAAGTAGCACTTTTATGGGCGTCTAATGAACTTCGATATCGTCTTAGCCCAGAAAAGCCCCGGTACGCCCGGGGCTTTTTGTCTCAAGAGGTATAATATTGTCTATGACAATATGTACAATTGAAAATATCATTTTCAGTTATCCCCAATATCCAGATCCTCATGAATTTATTGGTTGGGCGGATCACGGCGCAGTACAAGCAGGAGAACTTAAAGCAGAACATACTGACAGATTTGGAGGTAGCATTAACATGTATCGGTTGGTTACATTCCCTGGGTATAGAGACATAGGAATAGCTTCTATGCTACTTGCGCAACTGACAATCTGGGGACATGGATTAAATGCCACCGAAATAATCTGTACAATTTTACCTTGTCAATTGGTGGCCGATACTTCTGATCATTTTGAACGCTACTTACAATGTCAAGGATTCAGACATGAGGGACTCCTCCTGAAAAAATATCTAGCAACTTTTGTCACACGAACTTCCTCTCCAGGTGTGTCAGTCTTGTAATTCGTCACTACGATAATTCGAATCATAGTAGTGACTCAACACTTCAATTATTCGAATAATTAGAGCATCTCGATCTGTGCTACCATTAACTCATGGAAAAACTGTTTCCCAAAGTCGTTGTCGGTTGCTTTATCCTCAACGATCAAAATGAAATCCTGCTAGTCAAATCCCACAAATGGCCTGGGTTATGGGTGGTCATGGGCGGCCACATTGAATGGGGTGAAACCATCGCGCATACTGCCGAGCGCGAGGCCAAAGAAGAAGTAGGACTCAATGCTAAATTTGTTCGCGTCATCGAAACCGTTGAGTTTATTTTCTCTCCCGACTTTCACGCCAAAAAACACTTTGTCGGTCTCCAATCCGAGTGTAAAGTCGTCGGGAACCCCACTCCAACGATCGACAATGACGAGATCCAAGAAGCTCGCTGGTTCCCCATTTCCGAAGCCGTCAAACTAGACAACATTCTTCCCTTCACACAGAAAACCATCCACAAAATAGTAAATTCTCAATGACACAATGATTTAAATCGTTGTGTCAAATACAATTCCACCCCGGGTGTGTTAGTAATAACATCACACTCCAGGTCAGATGTGAATTACTAAACAATTGAAACCTGAAACCCGGTAACCCTGGGGATTTTGGTATACTATTTTTATGGCATTGATGAATGAAAAATCAGAAATCGAGGAAAGTGAATCTGAAACCATAGAACGTCATCAGGAGAAAAGACTTAGACTCTGGGAAAGGATTACTGAACGCCTCAATAATAGTAATAGTCAAGCTCTCAAAAAAGCCATAGGGGGATTTCTTAATGCCACCGCAATAGCTTCGCCTAAACTATTGGTCGAAGCTGTGGCCGGTCAAACATTTCCAGACCGTCGTAAACTTAAACCTCTTGGACGTATTATGAATGTAATTATTGCGGGCTTAGATCTATCTGGAAAAGTTGATATAGTGACAGGCAACGCATTAGTGGGTAGTGGTCTCTACATTGGTTCTTGGGTAGCTTGGGGATTTATGTATGGCCGCGATACTATCCCCTATGCTTTCCGTAATGCCAGAGAATTACTCGAGAAAAAAAACAATCCGCTCGCTCGTCCATTACAAATCATGGAGAAAGTAGCTGAAAAAGTTTTTCACGATAGCGATAATTATTTCTTTGAGAAAGAAAAAACATGATTGATGATATAACTACAATGATCGATCAATTAGTTAATCTGGGTGAAGATCGCGACGAACTCCAGTTTTGGGCAGATATGTATCCTCATCTTTCTGATGACGAGAGAGCAAAATTACTTAATGACCTCGAAGAAGAATTAGAAGAACTCAAAGTTTCCAAAAAACTAAGACCTAATTTATAAACTCATCCAATTTCGCCTCGGAGTTAGTCACCGTAGTGTGTACTTGCTACAATATATCCATGAACTTTGAGATCATACTAGTCAAAACCGGGGAACTTAATTCTGATCAGCAATCTGCCCTGACCCAACTCAATAGGGAGTGTTTTGGTGACGTGCCGCCTGCAGAAATCACCGACAACTTTTTTGCTGAGCCCTTTGTCTATCTTTTTGCCATCGCCAACAAAGAGATCATTAGTCGCGTGGCCCTCTTCAAACGCACCATCCAGTTTGATGGGCAAGATATCATAGTGGGTGGGATTGGGGGAGTATGCGTGGCGACATCTCATCGCCACCACGGGATAGCCAGCAGTATGGTCAAACGTGCGCTTGTTGTGTTACGGGGAGAACTGTGCGACGTTGCCTGTCTCAATGTTGATCTCGCCAAACCCGCTTATCATCTCTACGAAAAACTAGGCTTTACCATGATGTCTCGTGATATCTCGTTTGAAAATGTGAAGGGCGAGCTCGTCCGTGAAGGGGGTACCATGTTCATCCCGCTCGCTTCCCCTGACAAATATCAGCTCCTCATGACTAGCTCCAAGACCTTCCACTACGGTCGCGGTTACTGGTGAACCATCCTATAACTTGATATTCACCAGTAATCTGCTATATTCTTTATCAATATGACACCAGAGAGTCTCCTCCTACCTGAGTTGCACGTAGATCACGTCAAAAACGCGGTAGAAAGAATGTATGAGTTGCCAATCAGCCCAGAACGAAGCACTAATTACTACTTTGTTTAACGCCGCATCTGTTGTTGCCTCCCGCATGAATGAACGCAATCCCAATCCTTCTCAACAACGCCTAGGTGGGGTCATGGTGATCGCCCAAGTAGGAGAAGATCCCTTCATGGTAGCTCAAAAAATTGGTGACGTCACGGGTGGTAACCACTCAGCTCCTCATGTACTAGATCAACACAAATTAGATAAATACGCTTGGTTTGCCTATTCCAAAGCTCGTCTTTTGGTTGAGAAACCTGATCTACTTGCCTCTTCGCAAAATACCCAGACCCCAGTGTCAGAATATCCAGCCCTTGTTCCTGGTGGAGCTGTTCGTTTTGGAGATCTTATTCTTAGCTTTTCTGGATACAGTGCTCAAGACGATGAATCGATTGTGCTGGCTACAGCGGAACTAGCCAAGTTAGAGTGGCCAGGTGGTACGCTCCAAATAGCTACCCAACTCGGGAACAAACGTTATGCACGTGATCTCTACTATCCTCTGCTAGAGCAAGAGCCCAATCTCACTGCTGAGGAATTAGCTCAATATCGGACAGGGCGAGAATATGGTCACGGGCACTGGACGGGAGATGGAACCTCTCTCGAACTATTTTATCGACTTCTCGAAGAAAAGGATTATCTGGGTCTCGCTTTTGCCCTCGGTTGGCCAGAAGGATGCTCAGTTATCCCCAAGGTCATTAAAGCTAGGGGTACCAAGGAAGCCGCGCAGTCTTACGCCGAACTCGGCTCTCTCCGGGGTATTCTCCTTGATTCTATCCGCAAGCACTATCCCCAAATTACTTCCGCCTTCACTCGCCCTATCCGGAGAAAACCAGGAGAACCCAACATCGCCGCCTATCCCAACATGACAGGGGACAATGATAATGAGGTGATCCCGCCTGCCGAGAAACTCTTAAGCTATGACTTTCCCCGTCTCTTCCGTGCTTTTTGGGGAGAAGGAGACCATACCAAGCGTAATCCACATAGATTTTTCCAAGGATTGGGAATTGTTGATCAATCCCTCAGACAGGCTAGTAAGAATGGTTGGGATGCCACCGAATTTATCGTCCACTTGGCTGGTCGCTTCGCCAATTTTGATCAAGATCCGGAGAAATATATTCGTCGACTTCTGAGTGCTGGCAAACTCAAAGATGACAATCAAAACCACGCTTATCGTAAGTTAGTTAGAGCAATGCGCTCAATGCACTCTTCCCTATGGTCAACCTATCAACATATGTCAGCAGATGAAAGACGGACTCGATCTATCGCAGATATTGCTATTTAATTGCTACAATATTCTTAATGCAAAATGTTCACGTCGTCGATCATCCCTTTATCACTGACTCACTTGCTCATCTACGCGACAAAACGACAGAACTCAAGAAATTCCGCTTCCACTCTGATCAACTCTGCAAACTCCTCTTCGCTGAGGCCATCCGTGGTTTAACGTTCCGAGATATTGAAATCGAGACTCCCCTGGAAAAGACCAAAGTCAAAAAATTACATGATGAGGTGATTGTGGTCCCAGTGTTGCGCTCAGGTATTGCCATGCTCTTTGGAGCACTTGAATTCCTTCCCAAATCCAAGGTGGGTTTTGTCGGTCTAGCCCGCGACGAAAAAACAGCCATAGCCAGTGAGTATTACTGGAAACTCCCAGATATTACGCGCAACTCGGTGGTCATTGTCACCGATCCCATGCTGGCCACTGGCGGCTCTATCGCCCACCGACGATCATCTCAACGATAAATCTTACATCGTCCCTGGGCTTGGTGACTACGGTGATCGCTACTTTGGTACTACAAATTAACACTCCGACAATAATTGTTGCAGTACCGCCGAAGAAAGCATCACTGCATTACCCGCAGTTGCATTACCCGCAGTATTAAAACTGCTAGAATAATCTCATGGCCGAAATTATCGCTATCGTTGTCGCTCTCTGGCTCCTCGGAATCATTAGTATTCCCTGGTTAGTTATGCCCTCCTTCCCCGTGCTCAACATCTTGGGTTATGCTCTGACCATCCCCAGGCTCTTGCTTTTTGGTCTTCTCTGTTGGCTAGCGCTTAATCTTGGCTCTCCCTTCCGCCAGATAATCTGGGTCTTTTTTGTTCTTTGGCTCCTCTCCACTTTCGGAATAATTGTAGTTGGGAGCATGGTCAATCTCCTTCTCATTGCGCTCGTCGTCGGCCTCATTTTGTCATTTGTCCAAAAGTAATATGGTCAAACAATATCCCAAAGTTGCCGTTGGCTGTTTCATCTTAAACGATCAACAAGAAATTCTTCTTGTCAAATCTTACAAATGGCCAGGGTTCTGGGTAGTTATGGGTGGTCATGTCGAACTCGGAGAAACAATTGCTCAGACAGTAGTGCGTGAGGCCAAAGAAGAAATTGGATTATCCGTCAAATTTGTCCGCATAATCGAAGTGGTAGAGTTTGTTTACGATCCGGCCTTTCATGACCACAAGCACTTTATTGGATTACAGTGTCAGTGCCACCTCACGGGTCATCCCATTCCTCATATCGATCACGACGAGATTCAAGAGGCGCGCTGGTTCCCGCTATCGGAAGCGATCAAGCTCAAAGATGTCCTCCCCGTAACTCATCAGACTTTAACCAAGCTCGCTAATTAATTCCTCCACGCTGACTAGTTTACCCTCTTTTTCATTGCGCTTCTTTAGCTCAACTTTGTCGCCAGTTTTGGCCGACACAATCGCGCGGTAGGGGATACCTAGTAGGTCGGCGTCGGCCAGTTTTTGCCCCGCTCCCGCCTCTGCTCGGTCATCGTACAAAACCTCGATTCCTCGCTCCGTCAATTTCTTATACAGCGCCTCCGTCCGTGCCACCACCGCCTCATCATTGGTATTAAGACTCACGAGGTGTAGTTGGAACGGCGAGACAGTCACCGGCCACATAATTCCGCGCTCATCATGGAATTTTTCGACCAGCACCCCCATGGTGCGAGAGATCCCAATCCCGTAGCATCCCATGATAGGATAGATCTTCTTTCCCTTCTCATCGTTGATCGTCAATTCAAAAGCCTTGGTATATTTAGTGCCCAAATCAAACACATTCCCCACCTCTGAGGCCATCGCCGACTTGAGTTTATCTTTCCCACATATCGGGCAGTCTTCACCCTCTTTATAAGTTTTAATATCATCCACGTTGACGCAATAATCACATTGATCACAATATAAAATTGGTGCTTCGCCTGCGTCAGTGAGTACTTCAAACTCGTAAGATACTTTCTCGCTAAA
>Ga0075703_129_pt1 | contig 9574 bp, 11 predicted proteins | sample RifGroA2_FD_67734 | JGI IMG/M metagenome (GOLD analysis project Ga0075703, IMG submission 67734) | Microgenomates bacterium GW2011_GWA2_46_7
GTCTCCACCGTGGGCCTCTTGGCCGGGGTCGCAGCTGCTGCTATCTCTCAGTCCGCCATTGTTACAACTGGTCTCGTACTGATTGTCGTCGAGGGTTTCTCTATGGGGGTAGGGTCATTCCTCACCGAGGAAACCACCGAAGAGATGGAAGGGGGTAAACCAGAGACTTGGGGTGCGATCCGCGGTGCAGTCGTTATGCTCGTCTCCTATTGCTTGGCCGGTATGATTCCCCTAGCTCCCTATGCCTTCTTTGCCGGCAAAACTGCCGTCGTTACCTCGATTATTCTCTCTCTTCTTGGTCTACTTATTCTAGGATACGGGACCTCGAAGTTCTATCATCGTCCCCATCCTTTCCGTCACGCTATCAAGATGTTTTTCTTGGGTGGTACTGCGGTTCTAGTGGGGATCTTGGTTGGCAAACTCTTTCAAGTCTAGTAGAATAGCGCCATATGTTTGCCTGGATTCGTGCTCACAAAATGTTAGTTGGTGTTGTCTTGCTGGTCCTCTTTGGTGGCTGATACTTTTTTGGCCGTCGTCCCAAGGTTGAGTACGCCGAATTTACTCCCACAAGGTCCAGTATCAGCGAAACTCTCGAACTCTCTGGCAAGGTCGTAGCGGATAAGTCAGCCACTCTGCGCTTTAGTGCTGGTGGTCTTGTAACCTATTTAGGGGCTAAAGAAGGGGATCATGTCAAGAAATGGCAGACTCTATCTAGCGTCGATTCGCGCCAGCTCCAGAAGACTCTCGACCAAAAACTCAATCTCTATGCGATCCAGCGGGGCACCTTTGACCAGACGATCGATGACAACGACAACTCCGTGCCAGATGGTGACCTCGCCCGAACTCTCAAGAGATTGCTCGAGAAAAATCAATACCAGCTCGACAATACCGTCAAAGATGTCGAGTATCTAGATCTCTCGCTCAAACTCTCGCGTCTGACCAGTCCAATTGCGGGTATTTTAGCCCACGCTCCGATTCACTCAGTCGGTGTGCAAGTTATCGTAACTGACACTTGGACAGTTATCGATCCATCCTCACTCTATTTCTCTGCCGATCTGGATGAGACCGATCTCAAGCGTGTTTCCGTCGGTCAAAAAGTGGTAGTCTCTCTCGATGCCTACCCAGACCGTTCGATTATTTCCTCGATTTACTCCATTTCCTATAGTCCCAAAGAAACCACCTCCGGCACCACCTACGAAGTCAAGATTGGACTCTCACCCTCCGATAACCAGGACTTACGCTTAGGCTTAAATGGTACTGCCGGGGTTGTCCTCTCCGAGAAAAACAACACCCTCACCCTACCCGCCAGTGCCATCACCAGTAGCGCCGGCAAATCTACCGTTTATCTTAAAGATGGTCGTAAATACATCGAAAAACCTCTCGAAATCGGGATCGAAAACGGTGGTGTAGTTGAAATTTTGAGTGGTATTAGTGAAGGTGATCATGTCTACGCAAAAAAATAAATCTGCCAAACCCGTAATTCATCTTAGCCACATTTCCAAAGTCTATGAGCTAGGGGACGCTAAACTACAGGTCCTCGACGACGTCTCCGTCACAATCCATGCGGGCGAGCTGGTTGCCATCGTCGGACCCTCAGGGTCAGGCAAATCTACCCTCATGCACATCATGGGACTCCTCGACAAACAAAGTTCGGGCACAGTCGAACTCTCCGGTCACGACGTGCAAGATCTGAACGAGGTCGAGCTGGCCAAAATGCGCAATGAGTACATTGGTTTTATTTTCCAACAATTCAATCTACTGGCCCGTACTAGTACCCTCGAAAATGTTCTGCTGCCCAGCCTCTACAGCACTCCTTTGGTAGATAAAACCCAGAAAGCCACCCAGATTCTCCGTGACCTGGGGATGGGGGAGCGTCTCAACAATTACTCCAACCAACTCTCCGGTGGTCAACAGCAGCGGGTCGCCATCGCTCGCTCGCTCGTCAACGATCCAGCCATTATCTTTGCCGACGAACCCACGGGTAACTTGGATAGTAAAAGTGGTCACGAGGTCGTAGAAATTTTGACTAGATTAAACAAAGAAGGTCGTACCATCGTGATTGTCACTCACGATATGGAACTAGCCCAAATTGCTCATCGGATTATTAAAATTTTTGACGGCAAAATTATCTCCGATAATAACAAATAATTAATTTGAAATTTGAGAATTTATGATTGGAGAATTATGAAAATTAGTACCCTCGCTCGCTCCTCCCTCCTCTCTATCTCTCGCAACAAAACGCGCTCATTTTTGACCATGCTTGGTGTTGTGATCGGCGTCCTTTCGGTTATTCTCTTAACTTCAATTGGTAATGGTCTCACGGTCTTCGTGGAGCAACAATTCGAAGGCTTAGGCAGCAATCTCTTGATCGTCACTCCTGGAGAAATCGTCAACGATGAAGGTGGGTTTGACCAACAAGGTGCTGCCTTGAGTTTTGCTACTTCCAAACTCACAGAAGACGACAGTCGAGCCTTGAGTCGTGCCGGCTATCCCATTAATTTGGCTGTCCCCTTAACCGGCAGCAACGGCGAAGCCCGCACTGCCCTTGGCAAACGCAGTGGGATGGTGGTTGGTACCACGCCCGGTTATGCCACAGCTCGCAATACCCAGGCTGAGAAGGGTCGTTTTTTGAGCGAGTCCGATGTATCTGGCAACCGCAAGGTTGTGGTCATCGGTAGCAAAATTGCCGAAAAATTATTCCCTGGTCAAAATCCAGTCGGACAAAACATCACAATTAATCAGCTCCGTTTTGAAGTCATTGGCGTGGCCGAGGCCAAAGCCGCCGGGTCATTTGGTGGACCAGATATCGATAGTTTCATGTACGTCCCGATCACGACCGCCAAGATAGCCCTTGGTGTAGATAAAATCATGGAAATCATGGTGCAATCTGCTTCTAAAGATCAGCTCCCCCGGGCCAGAGAATTGATCAAAACTACCCTCGCCAAACGCTTAGACGAAAAAGATTTCTCCGTCACCGACCAAAGTGAAATTCTTAAAACCATCCAGACTATCTTAGGCGTACTCACAACTGGCTTGGCCGGGATTGCCGCGATCTCGCTTGTGGTAGGTGGGATTGGGATTATGAATATTATGCTGGTGGCAGTATCGGAGCGTACTAAAGAAATTGGCTTGAGGAAAGCGCTTGGTGCCACCCCCAGTAACATTTTGATTCAGTTCCTCATTGAGTCAGCGGTGATCTCGACCGTCGGTGGACTCATTGGGATATTTTTGGGCGTGTTAGGGGCGCTTGCCGTTCGCCCCTTTTTCCCCGCTACTCCCGAAATAGGCTCAATCGTCCTTGCCTTTGCCGTCTCACTGGGGACAGGGATAATCTTTGGGGTGTATCCTGCCCGCAAAGCTGCTCAACTCTCTCCTATCGAAGCGCTCCGTTATGAGTAGGGTATGATCACAGTATGAAAGGTTTATTCATTCTATTGCTCTTAACCGGTCTTGCCTATTTTGGTTATACCTATTACCAGAACTCCAAGCTCTCCAGTTCCCCAGTTTCAACAAAAATCTCAATCCCTGATAATCTGGTGATCACCCAAGCTAGTAACAAACTGGGGGACATTGCCTCGGTCCTGGGAGCCAGCATCCAAAACGTCTTAACAGATGGGAAAGATATCTTGAACAACGCCACCGCCGGCCAGTCAGATCCGATCATTAATAAGGCTGTCGAGAATATCCAAAACGAACTCAAAGATCTCCCCCAAGAAACCGTCGAAAAAGTCAAATATGAATTTTGCAAAGATATCGTCACTAGTTACGAAGAGAAAAAACCATGAGGCGTGTCGGAGGTCATGTCTCTACTAGTGGTGGATTAGTCAACGCTGTTACCAACACGCTCTCTATTGGTGGTAACTGCATGCAAATTTTTGCTGGCTCCCCGCGGATGTGGACGCGCTCTCCCTATCCATCATCAATCGCCACATCATTTATAGCGGGTGTACTCAAGCACGATCTTAACCCCGTCTACATCCACGCTCTCTATCTCACCAATCTCGCTTCCGACAATCCGGAGTTACTCACTAAATCCCAGAATGCTCTCATCATGGATCTACAAAATTCTGCGGCCATCGGCAGTGCCGGAGTCGTCCTCCATATTGGCTCTCATCAAGGTCGGGGTTGGGAAGCATCCAAAACTTTAGTGATTGAAAGCATAAAAGAAGTTCTTGCCTCTACTCCTCCAGACTCCATACTATTACTCGAAAACTCTGCTGGTCAGCAAGGCAAAATTGGCTCTTTCCCCGAACTATCAGACATCCTTTCTGCCATTGTTTCTCCCCGTCTCAAAGTCTGCTTAGATACCGCTCACGCCTTCGAAGCCGGCTACAACTTCCAAACTCAATCTGGTCTCGATATGTGGCTCGACGGGATAGAAAAAACCATTGGCTTTGCCAAACTAGAACTCTTGCATTTAAACGATAGCAAAACTCCGCTAGGGAGTGGGCGTGACAATCACCAAAATATTGGTGACGGATTTATCGGTGCCGACGCTCTCGCCCGCCTGATCAACCACCCCTCTCTCGCTCATCTTCCCCTCATTCTCGAGGTCCCGGGTGATGGGAGTGGTCCCGACAAAATAAATATAGACCGCGTAAAAACTCTTATTTAATTAGTCCTATCACCCAGTTAGTCCCGAGTCCAATCAGCAAAAACCGCGTCACCTTGCCAAGGAATGAGGCCACAAACATTTTGGAGAAAGGGAATCCCAAGTAACCCGCAATTAACCCTACAAAATCAAAAGGTATCGGCATTATCGACCAAAATAGTAAGGCCCAGATTCCGTATTTTTTGATCCCTTGCTCTATTTTTTGAGCTCTGGGAGATGGGGTAATAATCGACCTTCCGCCTTGTCCTACGACCCAGCTAAGGCTATCATTGAGCGCCATGCCACCAGCCGAAGCCAGGGCCAATCCCCAGATATTCATCTTGAGTGAAAGGGTAGGGATGAGGAGGGTGCCTGGTCCAATCAAATTGAACCCAAACACTCCTAGGTATCCAAAGCGTAAAAATGGTTCTGGCTCCACGACGATCAGGAATGACAAAATGATCATCACGCTCCCGATTGAGGTATAGGCACGTTTGAACCACGCATTCTGAGTTATTCTTTCCCATCTCTCCTTCCAGATCATATTGTTATTGTATCTTACTAAGTTCAACCCTAACCATAATGAGCCCTGGTACAATATCATCATGACTGATTTCTCTCTGCGCCTAGCAGACATCAAAACCAAAATGCAACTGGAAAAACTAGCGGCGGAAAAAACCACACTGCTTTCGCAGATGGAGGGGAACGATTTTTGGAGTCAACCCGACGCTCAAAAGAAAAGTCAACGTCTATCCGAGATCAACGATTTACAAGAAATCTTTACACAGGTTGCCTCAGCTGTGGGGGACGCGGAAACCGCCCTCGAACTTCCATGCCGGGGCAGGGGGGACCGAAGCCATGGACTGGTCAGGTATGCTTGAGCGGATGTACTTGCGCTACGCCGAGCGGCTGGGTTGGGGTTATGAGATTATCGATGAAACCAGAGGAGATGAAGCTGGAATCAAATCTGTCCTGATCCGCTTCAAAGGCAAAAATGCCTACGGACTCTTAAAACGTGAAGCTGGTACTCACCGCTTAGTTCGCCTCTCTCCCTTTAACGCCGACAAACTCCGCCAAACCAGCTTTGCACTCGTTGAAGTCTTACCCGCAGTAGAAGAAGATACTCCCGACGTAGTAGTCCGGGATGAAGATGTCGAATGGCAGTTTTTCCGCGCCGGGGGCCATGGCGGACAAAACGTGAATAAAGTGAGTACTGCCGTGCGTCTAATCCACAAGCCATCTGGTATCGTCATTGTCTCTACTCAAGAACGCTACCAAGAACGCAACCGCGAAATCTGCCTGCGACTCCTCAAAGCCAAACTCTGGGAAATTGAAGAAGGGAAACGTAAAGCCGAGATCGCAGGAGCCAAGGGAGAGTACAAAGTCGCTAGTTTTGGTAATCAAATCAGGAATTATGTGCTCCATCCCTACAAATTAGTCAAAGATGTCCGCACTGGATACGAAACCAGTCAGGCAGATAATGTTCTTGACGGTGACCTCGACGCTTTTATCCAAGCGCAGCTCAAACAGCTCTCGTAGATACTGTGCCCCTCCGTAGCTTTACGCGAAGGGGGGTGGTATAGTGGGAAAAGTCATATATCTCATACGGAGGATTTTATGGACGAACTCAAGCAAATCAATCTGACTGAAGCTAATCCAGAGGCTCTTAATATTACTGAAGTAAAAGAGGAGATTACCCCCATGGAACCAAAACAAAAAAATAAATTACTCCTACCCCTAGTGCTCCTCGGTATCCTATCAGGCTTAGCAACTGGGTTTTTTGTGGCTCAGAAGCGACTTAGTTCTGCCGGACCAGCTAGTACTATGACCGGTACCACTCAAGCCTTAACTAGCACCACCAACGTCAAAGTTGGCGACATCTTTGGCTCAGCCGACGAAAAAACTTTCCGTGATCAAGCAGAAGGGATCCTGATGACAGGAGGAATTGATGGAGAGGGTAGCCACCACATCGAGCGCGGGACTAACAAAAGCCAATGGGTTTATATCACCTCTTCAGTTGTTGATCTCGATCTCTTGGTGGGTGATCGCGTCTCTGTTTGGGGCGAAACCAACCAGGGCAAAAAAGCTGGCTGGCTCATGGATGTTGGCCGTCTCAAAGTTCTCGAGTTGAACGCGGCTCCCGCAGTTGATGCCACGGGTAATCAAGATTAATTATGATTGTTTTTGATCAAGTAACGATTCGTTTTGGCAATGGTACGCAAGCTCTCTCTGATGTGTCATTTGCTATTGGGGAAGGGGAGTTCGTAGTCGTGGAGGGCGCCTCCGGTGCTGGCAAAACCTCTCTTATGCGCTCTCTGATCAAAGATATTACTCCGACCCATGGCAAAATTGTGGTCGACGGTGATGATCTCTCTAAGATCTCGGCCAAAAACCTACCCCTTTTGCGACGTAAGGTGGGTGTGGTCTTCCAAGATTTCAAACTCCTCTTTGACCGTACCGTGGCCGAAAATATCGACCTCGCACTCGACATCATGGGTCTGGATAAAAATTTGATTACCAAACGTCGTACCGAACTCTTGACCCTCACCGGACTCTCAGGCAAAGAAGACCATTTTCCCATTCAACTCTCAGGGGGTGAACTTCAACGGGTAGGTGTGGCTCGTGCCCTCTCTACTCAACCCAAGGTCTTGTTTGCCGACGAACCCACCGGCAACTTAGATGCAAAAACTGGTCTCTCCATCATTCGCCTTTTACAAGATATTCACGAACAGGGTACAACCGTGGTGATGGCTACTCATGACCTGGAGCTTATCAAAGACCTCAAGCTCCGGCGTCTGCGGATGGACAAGGGCAAGCTCGTACATGACTCTGGAGTACATCATCATCCTCCCAAAACTGATCAGCCCAAGGCTGATAAGCCTGGGGAGGATCAACTCAAGGCTGATCCCGCTCAGCGGGACAAATCTGATAAAGTGGAGTCAACATGACCCCAAAAAACACGGTTTTGAAACACATTCGCCGCTCACCTTACCAATCTATCTCAGCGATCTTCATGACCGTAACTACTTTTCTGATCGTCAGTATCTTCTCGCTTGTCGTCTTGGGTGCAGGGCGTATGCTCTCCTACTTCGAGTCTCGCCCCCAAGTCACGGCTTTTTTCAAAGATGACACAACCTCCATGCAGGTCGACTCACTTAAGTCCGTGATCTCTGCTTCCACTCCAGTTGAATCCATGCGCTATCTCTCCAAAGAAGATGCTCTTGCCATTTATCGTGAGCAAAACACCGACAATCCGCTCCTCCTGGAGATGGTGACTGCCGATATCTTGCCAGCCAGCCTCGAAGTTTCCGCCAAAAACGTCACTGATCTAGAAGCTATTGCCGGGGTCATGCAAGCCAACTTATCCGTCGAGGAGGTCGTGTTTCAAAAAGATGTCATCGATACCCTCAAAAAATGGGTGAGTGGTATCCGACTTACTGGCATTGTCCTCTCCAGTCTCTTGATCTTTGCCTCCCTCACGACAATTATTGTCATTTTGGGACTCAAGTTTACCGCCCGCAAAACCGAAATCAAAACTCTCTCGCTCTTGGGAGCCACTTCCTGGTATATCCGTGGTCCTTTTGTCAGCGAGGGTATTATCTACGGCGTTCTCGGGTCATTTCTTGGTTGGGGACTAGCATATCTAGCTCTCCTTTATTTGACCCCCAATTTGGTGGAGTTCCTCCAAGGTATCCCCCTCCTGCCCGTTCCCCTGTGGATCATGTTTGCTTTGCTTGGCGCTGAATTACTGCTTGGGTTGATGATCGGAGGTCTGGCTAGCTTGATCGCGACGAGACGTTACGGCCGATGAAAAAGCTTTTCTTATTTACATGTTCAATTCTCGTACTTAATATTTGGATCTTAACTTCTGGTGCTCCCCCAGTATCTGCTGCAGTCTGTGGTGAAGATATCCCCAAAGACGAAGGTTCTCTGCGTACCTACATTGCTGATTGTCAGGCAAAAAAAGATCAACTCTCTGGTCAGGCCCAAACTCTCTTGCAAGCTCTCTCGGTCTTAAACACCCAAATCAAGCTTACTCAAGCCAAAATTGCCGCCACTTCCCTCCAACTCGACAAACTCAAGTCAGAAATAGATGACCTGGCGAGCCGCATTGATAGTATCGATTACTCTCTGACTGACCTCACCAAGATTTTCGTCTCCCGCGTGAGGGATACTTACATGTATCGTGGTACCTACGACGCTTTCTTAGTTTCACAAATTTCTGGCTTACCCAGTATTGTCCGTGCCATCGAATACGGGAAAATTGTTCGTGATCATGATCGCAATGTTCTTATCGCTCTTGAGAAATCTCGTCTCGATTACAACACCCAAAAAGAAACAAAAGAAAGCAAACAAAAAGAAATTGAAACCTTAAAAACCAAACTGGATCGGGATAAATCCGCCCTCGCCGGCCAAGTTACTGAAAAAAACAAACTCTTAGCCGAAACCAAAAACAGTGAGAGCCAATATCAAAAACTTCTCGCGGAAGCTCAAGCTGAATTGATTGCCATCCAGGGGATTATCGCTGGACTCGGCAAAGAGGTCCAAGTCAAAGATGTCGGAGAGGGTGAGCGGATTGCCTCTATTATCCAGGGATCATCTCCTTGTTCGACCGGTACTCATCTCCATTTCGAAGTTGCCCAGAACAGTTCGCGTCGTGACCCCTTCAGTCTCTTACGTTCACTCAGTCTGAGTTGGGATAATGCCGACCCCCCGCAAAACGGTAGTGGGAGTTGGAACTGGCCACTGAACGATCCCATCAAAATTACCCAGGGTTACGGTCATACCTCATACTCTTCCCGCTATACTGGCAATGTCCATACCGGGGTAGACATGGTGAGCGACAATGCAACAGTCAAGGCAGTCAAACCCGGAATACTCTATCGGGGTAGCATGAAATGTCACTGTACACTTCCCAACACGGCGTTGTTTTTCATTTGGAGCAAACATTAACTCCATCAATACTTCTCCCGACAGTTCATC
>Ga0075703_146_pt1 | contig 9572 bp, 14 predicted proteins | sample RifGroA2_FD_67734 | JGI IMG/M metagenome (GOLD analysis project Ga0075703, IMG submission 67734) | Microgenomates bacterium GW2011_GWA2_46_7
CTGGTGAAAATTTTATCTCGATTCTCGACTACCCGCCTGCGAAACGTTTTACAACTTGATTCATGCGAATCTTGGATATTTTGCTACAATCACGTTATGATTTTTGACGGTAAGAGATTGGCACGAGAAATTGAGGCCCTCCTTCGCCAAAGGCTACGGACGGGTGAGAAACGGATACCAAAAATTGTTTCGATATTGGTGGGAGAAGATCCAGCGAGTGTGCTGTATACCAAACTAAAAAAGGCAGCGGCGGAGAGGGTAGGAGTCAGATTTGAGATACGCCGAATAAAAGATAGGGAGAGCCAGGAGTCAGTGATGAGGCAGGTTAAGGCAGTGGGCGAAGACGAGAGCGTGGATGGAGTGATGGTACAGTTGCCCCTGCCGGCATCACTAAGGGGAGAAACCGCGAAGTTGCTGGCGGAGATACCAATTGCGAAGGATGTTGACGGACTGCGCTGGGAAGATTCTGGCATGATGCCGGCGACGGTGAGAGCGATATTGACGATCTTGAAGAAAATAACAATTGCTGATATTTGGGATAAGCAGTTCGTGGTGGTAGGGGCAAGGGGAATGGTAGGGAGACCGCTAGTACACTATTTGCGAGAACGAGGTTTTCGAGTGAGTGAAGTGGAGTGGGATACACCCAAGGCAGAGGAGTTAATTAAAGCTGGAGAGGTGGTGATAAGCTGCACGGGAAGAGTGGGAATAGTGACGGGAGAGATGGTGAAAGAGGGGGTGGTGGCAATCGATGTGGGGTCACCCAAGGGAGATATGACGGTAGAAGTATATCAAAAAGCATCGGTGGCAGTACCGTCACCTGGGGGGGTAGGGCCAGTAACAATTGCCTGTTTGATGGAGAATGTGGTTTCTATGTTATAATTCCAGGGTTACAAAATTTACATCTAGAGACAATCTCCTGCGTAAGGGTCACTAGAGAAGTATAAGGAGATAAAGATATGGCCAAAGCCAAAGTAGTGAAGGAAGTGAAGAAACCCAAGGTAGTCAAGGCAAAAATTGAGAAGGTAAAAGAGAAAAAAGTTAGCCCAAAAGTTGAGAAAGTGGAAAGTAAAATCGAGAAAGTGATTCCCACAGTAGTGAATGTTGAAGTAAAGAAGGTCGTGGACACCGAGGGATTGCCAAGTCTCAAGGAAATGCTTGAAGCTGGTGTCCATTTTGGGCACTCAGTGAAAAGACGTAACCCAAGGATGGATGAGTACGTCTATGCGATCAAAAATGGAGTGCAGATTTTTGACTTATTCAAAACGAGAGAGTGTTTAGCTGATGCATGTACCTATGTGAGTGAGCGGGTGGGGGCTGGGGAGGAAATACTGCTTGTGGGCACCAAGGGACAGGCTGCAGACACGATCAAGGCTGAGGCAGAGCGGATGGGGGTCGCATTTATCACTACCCATTGGGTTGGGGGACTATTTACCAACTGGGAACAGATCAAGACCAGAGTGGATAAACTCATCGACATGAAGAAAAAATTTGAACTCGGAGAGTACAAGAAATATACCAAGAAAGAGCAGGTCTTACTCAAGAAAGATATGGACCGACTAGAGCGGATGTATGGAGGATTAGTTGGACTGAAGGGACTACCAAAGTTGGTATTTATCGTTGATCCTACCCGCGAAATCACAGCGATGCGGGAGGCGACTCACCGAGGGATCCCGGTGGTGGCGATTGTGGATTCTAATGGTGACCCCAGGGGAATAGTGCGAGTAATCCCAGGTAATGACGATGCGCTCAAATCAGTCGTGATGCTGGTAACTGCAGTGACTAAGGCAGTAGAGAAAGGTCTCAAAGCGAACAAGGAGAAAAAAGTATGACGACCACAGTAACAATGGAACAGATTAAACAGGTTCGAGAGGAGACGGGGGCGGGGATTATGGATGTACGTAAGGCCCTCACTGAATCAGGGGGAGACAGCGCAAAAGCGAAAGCATGGATTGAGAAAAAGGGGATGAAAAGAGCGGAGGAAAAGAGCGATCGTGAGACAGTTGCTGGACATGTATTTGCTTATGTGCACTTTAACGGGAAAGTAGGGGCGATGGTCAAACTCGCTTGTGAGACCGATTTTGTCGCTAAGACTGAAGACTTCCAGAAGCTCGGTAAAGAGATTGCAATGCAAATAGCCTCGATGAAACCAAAAGATGTGGCGGAGCTCATGGGCCAAGATTATCTCAAAGACAGTAGTAAAACAGTGGAAGAGCTGATTAAAGCTGTGTCAGGCAAGGTGGGAGAGAATATTCGCATTATCGCGATAGCCTCTTTGTAAGGTATAATCGGGAGAATGTTGACGATTTTAGTCTTGTCCGTTTTGGTACTTTTGCATGAGCTGGGCCATTTCTTGATAGCCAAATTGTTTGGGATTGGGGTTGAAGAATTTGGGATTGGATTGCCACCTAAAGCTCTGAGTCTCGGGAAAAAGGGGGAGACAGAATATACCTTGAATTGGTTGCCGATTGGGGGGTTCGTAAGACTGGCGGGAGAGGAGCATGATCCCACGTTGTGGGAGAAAATTAACCCCTTTGTGAGGAACAAGATGTTTTTTGCCAAACCAGCTTGGCAGAGAGCGCTCGTAATCTTGGCAGGAGTAACCACAAATTTCTTGGTCGGGATTCTTATGTTTAGTGTGGTTTATACAAAGTTGGGGATACCGCAACTGGGGGCGGATCAGGCTGTAATTGTAGAGGTGGTGAAAAACTCGCCGGCCGAACTAGCAGGAATCATGGTGGGAGAGGTGGTAGTGAAAGTAGGAGAGCAGGAGATTGCTACAGCGGATCAGTTTACTCAGTTAGTGAGAGAACAGAGAGGGAAAATGATGAGTTTGTACCTGGCTAAATTGGATAGTAACGGACAGAAGATAGAGACAGCTAGAAACGTGATGGTAATACCCCGAGAGAACCAGCCGGAGGGAGAGGGGGCGCTCGGGGTAGGGGTGGCGACTGTGCCCGTTGTGACCTACTTACATAAAAGCTGGTATAGTGCCCCGTATTACGGAGCCATAGAAGGCACTAAAGAGGCGATTGGCTGGAGTAGAGAGTTTTTGCGGATTTTCTCCCATCCAGCGGAGTTGCTCAAGAATCTGAGTGGACCGGTAGCGGTGGTGAAGGTGGGTGAGGCGGCGGCCACAGAGGGATGGATCACGATGATTAGATTTGCAGGAATAATCTCGCTTAACTTAGCGATCTTCAATTTGTTGCCTATTCCGGCCCTTGATGGTGGGCGTTTTTAGTTAAACATTTATGACCAAATTGATTGTCACCCATCACCATCCAGATCTAGACGCAATTATGGCGAGCTGGTTACTCGTCCGGTTTGACCAGCCACAGTATGGCGACTCTAGTTTTGCGTTTGTACCAGCGCCAACGACCTACAAAAACCAGCCGGTCGATAGTGATGAGAAAATCGTGCACGTTGATGTGGGCGCGGGTAAATTTGATCACCATAAACTAGGCGGGTTTGTGACGTGTGCCGCGAAACTGGTATGGGAAGAATTGGTAGCAGAGTCCAAGATAGAACCGAGCGACCAACCGCTTAAAGAGATGATTGAGGTAGCTTACGAAATTGATACTTTTAAGGATTGTTACTGGCAGGATACGGACAAACCAAGGATGGCCTTTATGCTCCATGAGATCATCCCCGCATTACATCGATTGCAGATTTATGATAATGAAGCGGTCATGCGACTAGGCTTCAGTTATCTGGACGGCGTGTATCAACGTTTAAAAGACAATGAAAAGGGCAAGGAAGCCGTGATGGAAGGAGTGGAGTTTGAGAGCAAATGGGGGAAGGGAATAGTAGTTAAGACCGCGGCGGATGACGTCTCGAAAATTGCGCAAAAGATGGGTTACGAAATTGTGGTAATCGAGGATGCACAGCATGGGTATCTCAAAATCAAGACTGCCCCAGGCGTCAAGCTATCACTGCAAACTTTGTATGATAAAATAGGGGAGCGTGAGTCCCAGAGTCGATGGGTATACCATAACTCTGGACACATGCTGTTCTCAGGGTCAGATAAAGGGGAGCAAAAAGAGCCTACCCAACTGAAGCTGTCGGACATACTGGAAATGATTGAAAACGAAAACCGTCTTCGTTAAACTCTGGCGGTCGAGGGAGGTGTTATTTAAGTATGCCAATTATAGTGAAAGCGAAAAAAGATGAATCTGCTGATGGAGTGATTCGTCGTTTTAAGAAAAAAGTCTTGAACGAGAATGTGATCGAAGAAGTGAGAAATCGTGAGTTCCACAAGTCACCCTCCGTCTTACGCAAGGAACGTAACAACGAAATCCGCCGGAAGAAATACGTCGATCGGATGCAACGCCTCAACGCGTCAAAGAAGAAATAATGGGAATGTTGATTACGCTACAAGAGGAGATGAAGACCGCGATGAAGGCGCGCGATCAAGCACGGCTCGATGCCTTGCGGCTCATGATCTCGGCGATCAAGTATATCGAAGTCGATACGCCTAGTATTTACCCAAGGCTATGTCAGAAGAAGATGTAAGAACGAAGGTAGAAGAGACGCTTAATGCTGTTAAACCGGATAATTTTGGGATGGCGATGAATGCTTGTATGAAAGCAGTGGGAGAGGGCGCTGAGGGGGCAATGGTCGCAAAGATAGTCAAGGAAATATTTAATCACAAATCATAAATTCTCCAATTCTCCAATAGGGGAATCTACAAGATATGGAACAAGCCAAGAGAGATATTTATGAGAGGATGTATCGATTTGGAATTGACTGCATCGAATATATTAGAACTTTTCCTCGTGATTTAGAAGCAAATATTATTGCTAAACAACTTATTAGGTCAGCCACTTCGATTGCTGCAAATGCTCAAGAAGGTGATGGTGCAGAATCGAAAGCAGAATTCTTACACAGATTTGCAATAGCTAAGAAAGAAGCGAAAGAATCAGATTATTGGTTAAGAGTCTCCGGTGACGTATTGCATAAGCCAGTTAATAAATTAAGGGGTGAAGTTCAAGAGCTTATTGCAATAATTAGTACGATAATCATTAAGGTTAAGAAAAGTCAGTGATTAATTTGAGAATTGGAGAATTTGAGATTTATGATTAGTATTAATATACTGGCTGATGCTAAGTTTCCCTTTGATCGCAGGGCACTGCGCCAACACTTAACCAAGGTACTGGCCAAATATAAGCTAACAGATAGTGTCGAGGTGGATGTACAGGTAGTAGGGGCACGCAAGATGGCTAGTCTGCACAAGATATACATGCAGCTCCCAGGACCCACCGATGTCTTGTCATTTCCCCTGAATGATCCTAGTGATGATCGACCATTTATCTCGTCGCCCGACGGGGTATTGCGCCTGGGGGATATAGTCGTTTGTTATAGCGAGGCGGTTACGCAGGCACTAGAGAAGCAGTGTAAGGTAGATAGCCAGATCCAATTCTTGGCCGAACATGGACTCATGCACCTCTTGGGATTTCACCACGAGTAGACTATTGACAGTCCTATAAAAAGTGATAATATACACACTTGTTACATAATGATTATTCATAGATGAGGTTAATATGAGTGAAAATTCTGAGAGGTCCAAAGCGCATGTTCGTTTAGAATGTGATAATGAGGAATTAATGAGGAGGGTACGTCCACATCACGCTATTGCTGCAAAAGTTGGTTCAAGATATGGAGGCGTAAATAATTACGTAATTAATTCACAAAGTAGGACGCGTGAAGAAGCAGAGGCAATATTTGACGAAGTTACTCAGAAATGGGATTCAGCTAAGACAATGGATAGATTTGTTGAGTTTTGTATATTATATCTTAATGATGGGGAGCCATATTACATGTTTCCAGAATATCGACCACGGACGATTGAGGAGCTGGATCTCTCGGGAGTACGGCGAATTTTGGGCGAGATCGTCAAGGCCAACAAAACGGTGCATGCATACCTCTTGACAGGGCCCAGGGGGGCGGGGAAGACGAGCACGGCCAGGGTACTGGCAAGAATCGTGAACTGTGAGCAAAATAGTAAAAAGCTGGGAGAGCCTTGCAATAAATGTAGCGCGTGTGAGTCAATTCTCTCTGGGAGCGCGTTAGACGTGATCGAGATCGATGCGGCTAGTAACCGCGGGATTGATGATATCCGGGAGCTGAAGGAAAAAATTCGTTTGGCGCCGGCCTATTTACGTACCAAAGTCTATATCATTGATGAGGTGCACATGCTGACCAGCGAGGCATTTAACGCACTCCTGAAAACCCTCGAAGAACCCCCCACCCACTCTCTGTTTATCCTGTGCACCACGGAACTACACAAGGTACCAGAGACGATAGTCTCGCGATGTACCCAAATCCAGTTTACCAAGGCGACCACAGAAGAGATGAGGCGCGCGTTTGAACGGGTGATCAAAGGAGAAGAGACCACGGTGGAAGAGGGAGCACTCGAATATTTAGCGAAGGCGGTGGATGGCTCATTTCGTGATGGAGTGAAAATTTTGGATCAAGCGATATCAAACTCCTCGAATTTGATGTTACAAGATTTGCAAGAGATAGTGAGCGGGAGCCGGGGTTATATGATAGACAAACTATTGCAAGCAATGATCGCCAAAGATGGAGTGTTGGCCCTCTTTGAGTTAAATGAAGGGGTGCAAAAAGGGGTAGATTTGAGTTATCTGATCTTGAGTTTGATGAGGGGATTGAGGGATAAATTGATCGTGGGAGAGGTGGGAGGAGAGATTATCAAATTGATCTACTCCTTGGATGAGGTAGCACGGAAGCTTGCAACTAGTTTGGACGCTGAACTACTCATCCAAGTAGCGATTCTAGAGTGGTGTGGAGGGGGGGTGAGTAAATCACAAATCACAAATTCTCCAATTCTCAAATCAGAATCGCAAAGTTCCGATCACTCGCCTAAAATCGCGCTAGGATCGGAACTAAAACCGCAGGGAGAGGGCAAGTCTGCCTGGATGGTGATGAAGGAGAAAATCAAGTCGGGTAAGCCAATTGAACAAAACCCTCATTCACGTAAAGTTGCAGACGACCAAGGTGATACAATAGCAGAGGCGATGGCCATATTTAGTAATTAATATTTGTGGAGGTTTTATGTTTGACAAATTTAAACAAATGGGACAACAGGCAAGTCAGCTCAAGCAAATTCGCGATCAAGCAGTGCAGATGCAAAAACAACTGCAAGCTGAGGTAATCGAAGTTGATGAGAATGGGATTAGGGTGGTGATGACAGCTGATCAGAAAGTGCAAACCATCACGATTGACGGGAAATATGAAGAGAGATTAGTCAAGATCTTAAACGACGCGATTAAGAAATCGCAACAGATCGCAGCCAAAAAACTCCAAGAGATGTCGGGTGGGCTCAAGGGACTCTTAGGGGGAATGGGTGGGGGACAATCGCAATAATTCTGTTCGCCATTTCGGTTCGGAGTATTTTGCGCAAAAAACCGGCAATAATTTTCTGGTGAAAATTTTGCCTGCGTTCTCGGCTAGCACGCCTACGAAAGCTTTTTTGACTGCAAAATACCCCTGCACCTTGTAGCTCACAGTCCCCTAGAATACAATAGCCTTTATGAAATTACCCAAGGTTGTCGAAGATTTGACCAATAGTTTTGAGAAATTACCGGGGATTGGGAGGCGGAGTGCCCAGCGACTAGCTTTTTATCTACTTCGGGTTCCCCAGAGAGATCTAGAAGCTTTTGCGAACTCACTCCTCAACTTGAAGAAATTGACTAAGATTTGTAGCATCTGCCACAATTTGAGTGACCAAGATCAGTGCAGTATCTGTTCTGACCAAAGCCGCGAAGTCGCACAAGTGTGTGTGGTGGAGTCGTTCCAGGACGTTTTGGCTATTGAGAAAGCGGGGAGTTACCGCGGAGTTTACCACGTCCTACATGGCTCGATTTCGCCGCTCAATAATATCGGGCCAGACGAACTATATATTGAGACTCTGGTTAAACGTGTAAAGGGTGGGATGATTAAAGAAATAATTCTGGCAACCAATACTAACTTGGAAGGGGAGGCGACGGCACTCTATATCCAACAAGCCTTGCAGGGATACAAAGTAGAGATTAGCCGGATAGGTCGTGGACTTCCCACCGGAGTTGAGATAGAATATGCCGACGATCAGACGCTAATACAGGCTCTTTTGACGAGAAAGACAATATAATTTCACAAGTAGGATAAAATACAAGATAATTTGATGCGGTAGCCGAGCGGTCAGGCGCTTGTTTGCAAAATAAGAGATGAAGGTTCGACTCCTTCCCGCATCTCCAAGATATGAAAGTACAAACATACTTAACTAATCTGTTGCAGGGAGCTGGGGAATACTCGTTGACTGAACAGGATCTGAAGCTGATTAACAAGGTGGGTTTACAGGATTTTATTACGGCGAAATTATATTCGAAGAAATACAGGAAATGGAAATTGGATGAGCAAAGTATTAAGCTGGTCACGAGAGAAGTGGATGAAGCATTGCGTAAGGGTAGGCCAATTGAGGTGTTTTTTGCCCAAGGCTCTTATAAGTTGTGGAGAGTGGCATCTGCTCCTAGAGCCAATTGGGCAGAGTTTTTTAACTTAGCTTATCTGGTCTCATATTTGGCTCCAATCGCGGCCGCATATAAGCATGGAGTGAGTTTGACATATTATTTCTTGACAGTATTGCCCCAAACTCACAATAACTTGAGTGAGACGGAAGTGATTAGTTATTTAGAATCTTTTCAGGATTTGATAGATAGATATGAGGAATATTTACCTGGCAATATCAATATAAAAATTGAGAGAGATATGGATGCCTACAGTCGCAGAAAGTATAACAATTTGTTGAAAAAGGCGCTTTTGTCAGCGGATAAGAAATTTTATAAGTGGCCAAAACCTAAGCAGGATGACTATATCCGGAGAGCTAGATTAAATATCAAGTGGGATGGAGTAGAAGACTGGACTCAATTGAGTGATGAACAAAAAGAACGACAAGTAGAAAGGGCGGTATTGTATGAATATGCAGCGACGCAAGTGATCTTGGAAAAGGATAAGGAAAGGAGGGGCGTGATTTTGTCGACCCTACCTAAGGAAGACTCGATTGGAGTTGGGAGTACCTCTACTTCGATTGCCAAACATTGGGTAGGTGAGGGAGTACTAGAGGAAAGTGGGGGGGTGTTCTACCCTCGGATCTTATCTCCTTCTCAATATGAGTATGCTATGGGTATTAAGCATAAATCTATTAAAACGAAAATAATTCCGGGGGATATTTTTGCAGAAATCGAGGTTTATCCCAGACATTTTGATTTTTCGCAAAAATGATATACTACGTCTATGAAAGTTGTGTTTATTGCTTCACAGGCACAAAGTAGCGAGTTGGCTGATCATTATAAACAGATTAATGATGCACTTGAGTCGCATGGCATGGACGTGTTTAGTGGACATCTATTTACTAATGTAAACGATAGTGATTTGGCGAGTAAAAAACAAATAGAGGCTTGGTATAAAGAAGTGATTACGCATGTCAGAGGTGCGGATACTATTTTTGTGGAACTTTCATATCCTTCGACTGTGAATGTTGGACATATATTAACGTATGCGCTTGATTCGGGTAAGCCGGT
>Ga0075703_120_pt1 | contig 9279 bp, 10 predicted proteins | sample RifGroA2_FD_67734 | JGI IMG/M metagenome (GOLD analysis project Ga0075703, IMG submission 67734) | Microgenomates bacterium GW2011_GWA2_46_7
GTTCGTTCTTTCATTTGTTTCGACTGCCTCGCTTATGCTTTTTGAAAAACGAGTTGCTCCGTATTTTTCCAAAGTTCCTACAATACTACGGGAAGGGCTAACAACATCACTCGCTGCTTAGGTTGGTGTTGGCCCAATTCTCTTTTTGACGTTTGGACAGTTGAATATATTTTAGCCAGTCATTAACGCCTTCATTTTATGGACCGTGCCATTCATTACTGTTATTGGATTTATCGCAGGGAGTATAGGTTTGATATGGTATGATTTGGGAAAAGTGATCCTCTATGTTGCATATCCATTTACGAGTTGGTTTATATGGATCGTTCGCGTATTTAGTTAGTTCATGTATTTAGTTAAGTTGTATAGTTCATATGCGAAATACACTATTCATATTTTTTGCATGTACCGCAGGTATTCTCGCCTGGACCGCTGTTACGGTGTATTCCACCAACACGGTACGCATTATTGCGTGTGATGTTGGGCAAGGAGATGGAATATTAGTTCAATATAAGACACAGCAGATCCTGATTGATGGAGGGAAACCGAACGGAAAAATAGTACCGTGTTTAAGCCGGTATATGCCGTTTTGGGATAGGACAATCGAGGTTGTTCTGTTAACTCATCCTCAACTAGACCATTTTGGGGGTCTTATTGATGTTTTTCAAACATATACCGTACAGATGCTCCTTGCGAATAGTCTTGATTCTGATAGTCAAGAGTATCGGGTGTTCAAGAGTCTTGTTGCAAAGAGTGATACGAGGGTAGTGAACCCAGTGCGTGGGGAAAAAATACGGATGGGTTTGATAACATTGGACATCCTAAATCCGACACGAGAATTTTTGGCACAAAAAACCACAACTACGTCCCAAGTCCCACAAGAAGATGGTTTGGGGTACTCAACCTCAAACGCCGATCCGAATGATTTTTCTCTTGTTGCCATGATACGGTTTGGGGAGTTCGACGCCCTATTTACAGGAGATATCGGTCCAAATATTTCTGATCAAATTGCACAAATTATTCAGCTCAATGAACATGATCCCATTGAATATTTGAAGGTTCCGCATCACGGAAGTAAAAATGGGTTAAGTAGTGGACTCCTTGAAGTTTTGGATGCTCAGGTCGCTGTTATTTCTTCCGATAAGAAGAATTCTTATGGACACCCACATCAGGAGATACTGAAGTTGTTACGTGATCAGGGGGTGAGAATACTTAGAACAGATGAGGATGGGGATAGTATTGTAGAAACGAACGGTCGTGAAACAACAATAAAGAAGGATGAGCAAGACTTTCTTTCAAGACTACGTTCACAGTTGAAATAGACTTGTTGCGAAATAAGCAACAAGGATTCATGCTGTTCTCATGTTAGAGTAGGTGGCTGGATGGAGGATACGGGGACTTGGCTTGCATAACCATCATCTAGTTTATGAATTGTTTGACCCAAGTTTCTAGTGGTTCGCCATGATAGATGATGCTGGTTTCACCAACTATTGGAGGCTCAATTTCTTTTGCAGATGCCAACACTGTTTCCTCTTGAACATGAAACCTGCTCTTTGTTTGCTCATTTTGCATACGACGTTCCAAAGCAACAGCAAGAGGAACATCGACATAAATCACTACAGTTTGAAGGTTCATTTTGTCGGCAATCGTGCGAACTAACCCTCGCTCATATCGGGTAAAGTTTCCAGCATCTTGAATCACACTTTTCCCTTGACTAAGATTTTTCTTGATATGAGTATACATATCCTCATAAACCCTGTCCCATTGTTCCTGTAACACTTTTTCATCTTCAATATTTCCGAGTAGCTTTACCTTCACCTCATCAAGATCAATGCGAATGGCGTGCAGTAATTTGGCTAGGTATTTTGAGAGTGTTGTCTTTCCTGAAAATGGTAGACCACACATAAGGTACAGTTTCTGCATATTGTGCAGTATAGCAAAGTGCCTAATTTTTCGACTACTCTTCAAAAGAACGGATCAAGCTGTTGCGAGCTGCGGGGCGTGAGGCTCAACGTGAACAGTCGCTACTTCTTCAAAAGAATGAGGAAAAATTCGGCCAACTAATTCTGCCAACTTTAAATTCTAGAAAAGGTTCGAACCGCTAGAAGACATTGATAAAAAAAGAAAAGTTCAGTTTTTACTTGTCTCAAAATCCTACGATGGATGTGGGGACCTGGGGACAATTTTTTTGACTATAGTGATTCTATTTTCTTTTCCACGTGATCGATAGCGAAATTAAAATTATCCTCAACTCTTTTTTGATATTTTTCAATATAGTAGGCGATGTAATATTGTTTCCAGCTTTTCAGGTATTCTAATAAATGAGTGAATTCGTTTTTACCCTTTCGCGCAAATCCATGATCAATAGCACTTTTAATCTCATCTGAAGATGCGTCCTCTATTAAGTGGAGGATAGCCGACTCTTCCAAAGAATTTGCTTTGACTACAGACTGAAAAGCATTCACTTCAGGTTTTCGACCGAAGAAGCAGAACAATTTATCAATCATGTTTCAATTATACACAACACTACCAACACCAACGAAAATGTTGAAAAACGTATCAAGGAGACTTCAATGGGTGGCTGGATGGAGGATGTAGGGACTTTTTTATATTCCTCCCCGCTAAGTGTCTAGAATCAGCGGGGAGTTTTATTTAACCTTATTCAGCTCATTTCATGAGGTAGAATTCTATCAGTCGATGATAACGAACTTTATGCCATTCGTCCTTGAGTTCTTTTATATCTTTTGTTGTATATGAACTTTCATCTTTTCCAGTGTATTGACACAACGCCTCAATAAGTTTCTTTCGAAGCACCTGAACGATTAATGTACTTTGTTCTTCCTCACGCTGCACAATTGCCGACGCGGTATCTCCACCACGGCTCATATTTCCAGATTGCTCTAACATTTGTGACTGCTTTTCTATCGATTCTTCTATCGATAATTTCTGCATCTCTTCTAGTCCCTTCGTTTCATGAGACCAACGAAGGTAACTTTCAAGACCTCCATAACCTCCTCCCATATTTCTCACCTCCTTTCTACAGATCAATTCGTATATTCCCGCGGGCAAAAGTCAGCACCAATAAAACCTGCTACAACCCCCGAGGAATATCTAGAATCCACGGAAGGCAAGTATCTAAAACTCAAGCGGCATATTTATGATGACAACTTCCTTGCAGGCAGCACACAAAATGTGAAGATCTTCGACAGTCATCTTCATCAACGATTCTTTCGTCCAGACGTTTCCCCTTTCAGGCCAACTGTTCACAATCGGCAGTACATTGTCGACGTACATACCCATCAATTGTTTTCGACGTGCTTCGAGCCGTTCATGCCCTCCTATATCATCCCAAACGGACCTTATTTGCGTGTGCTGGATTAGCAGAGTGTATAGTTCATCACCACTCATCGAGCTGAGTGCTTTCTCGTCTAATAGTTCATGTTCTTTCATATTTCTCACCTCCTTTCTTCAGATCAATGTTTATATTCCCATGGGCTTTTGAACAAAATTGGGCACAAAAAAACCTCCGTGAGGAGGTTTATGTGCTTCTATTTCGTTTACTAGTTTTTACGCACGCTTTGCCTCCTCAAGGATACTTGAGAAGAAAAAGAATGCTGATGTGATGCAATGCTGTGTCTTCATGTTTCGAGAGAATAACATACAAATAGTTATAGGTCAAATCTACTCGAGGAAAACTTTTGGGTGGCCAACCGGTCTCGAACCGGCGACCTCTGCTTTCACAGAGCAGCGCTCTAACCAACTGAGCTATGGCCACCAAAGATACAAGACATATTGTACCATGCCTCTTGCCTTGTGAACTGCGTCTGCTACCATAGAATTTTGAATTAAACGAAATCAATAATCGACACTAACGTGTAATTTGCTATTGCTCATTCTTCCTTGACATAAAACTTCCAATGTGCGTTTTGTAATCGATCTGTAAGATTCATACGGTATGCTATCGAGATGTGGGCTCGCCTGATGGTAGGGGTATGCAATCGTCACTGCTATGTTTGGGAGTTCAACTCTCCTCGAGTCCACACATGAAAAACAAACTGCATATTGAAAAATATAATGCAAAAGAGTACTATCCAAATATTGACGATTGCGCTCCCTATCAAAGGAAGCAGAGCAGCGGAAAACACAGGTCATACCTGTGTTTTTTGTTTTCTGCCCACTTTCCAGTTTTGGGGAAAACTTAGTTACTCAGCCCTTTTTTTGCTCTAGCCAATGTCTCGGCAGTAAGCCATCGTTTACGCAGTCTCAACGTAGACGGCACAACTTCCAACAACTCATCATCCTTCAAGAAATCCAAACATTGTTCAAGTGAGAATCGCACCGGAGGCGTCAACTTTACCATCATGTCTTTGTTTGCACTGCGAACATTCGTGCTTGGCTTAATCTTATTCACATTCACGGCCATATCCTGCTCGCGTGAGTTTAAACCCACAATCATGCCTTGATACGTCGCCTCGCCAGCTGCAATAAACAACACACCGCGATCTTGCGCATTCTCAAGACCAAAGCTTGCGCTCATGCCAGGCTCGGAGGCGGTGAGTGCGCCATTTCGCTGACGATTGAACTCTGCAACTTCCGGTCTATACTCAATAAACATTGCGCTCATTTGCAACGTGCCACGGGTGTCGGTGAGCAACGCGGTGCGCGCGCCTAACAAATTTCGCTCACTAATTTCCAACACAATACGGGTATCGCCGCGACCACTTGGCGTCATCTCTTTTACGATTGCACGACGACGGCCAAACTCGCCGGTCACGGTTCCAACAAACTCATCGGGAATATCAATGGTGACTTCATCAAACGGTTCACACGTTTTTCCATCAATTTCTTTCAAAATAACCTGAGGCTTAGAAACTTCCATCTCGTATCCTTCGCGCCGCATGGTTTCAATGAGAACGGCCAAATGGAGTTCACCACGACCAGACACCACAAAACCCACACCGCCAACTTGTTCATCAATGTTTAATCCAAGATTTGTTTCTTTTTCTTCCAATAACCGCTCGCTGATTTGTCTACTTGTCACATACTTGCCTTCGCGACCAGCCAGCGGAGAAGTGTTTGGGCCAATGGTGATTTTTAACGTTGGCTCGGTGACATGAATAATTGGCAGAGCTTCTTGTGCCGATGGAGAAGTCAACGTAAATCCGATGCTCAACTCTTTAATACCAGCTATAGCAACAATGTCGCCACTCAAGGCCTCGGTCACCGGAATTTTTTCCAACCCTTTGCTCACAAACAATTTTTCTATGCGGCTGTTTCCAACAACACCTTCCGGCTTCACCAAAGACACGGTATCTCCAACATGAATTACTCCACGTTGAATACGGCCAATGCAAAGTTTACCTAAATATGCATTGCGCTCCAAAGTTGAGATTAGTAATTGAAATGGGGCAGTATCATCTGCGCGAGAAGAGGGGACCGTGGTCAAAATTTTCTCAAAAAGTGGCTGTAAATCACCTGGTTTTGCAAGTTCTTCCGCGGTTGGCAAGTGATCCCACGCTTTCCCGTCACGACCAATGGCATACATCACCTCAAACTTTAAGTGCGACTCGTCTTGGGCGACATTCAAAAATACGTCCTCAATCATCGACAATGTTTTTTCTGGCTCGGCAAGTTTTTTATCGATTTTATTTACCACAACAATAATCTTGAGCCCGTTTTCAATCGCTTTTTGCAACACAAACTTGGTTTGTGGCAACGGACCTTCGGCTGCGTCAACACACAAAATAGCGCCATCAGCCATGTTTAGCACACGCTCAACCTCGCCTCCAAAATCGGCATGGCCTGGGGTATCGATTATGTTAATCTTGGTATCACCGTACATGACTGTGGTATTTTTGGCCAAGATCGTGATACCCTTCTCGCGTTCAAGATCGTTGCTGTCCAAGATCGTGGTTTGGGTCATTTCCGCCTGATTGTCGCGGAAGGTATGTGTTTGTTTGAGCATGGCATCCACAAGGGTGGTCTTGCCGTGGTCAACGTGCGCAATGATAGCAATGTTACGAATATCCATAGTTCTTTCTATTTTTATTAACCGTCAATGTGAGATTGGGCGGCGAAGAAAACAAATTTTCCTGGCTGGACTGATCAATTACCAGAAGGGAATTATACCAAATTTTGCTGAGGTCTAGATCAAATTTGCTCGGCTGAATCTGGTGGTGTTAAAGAATATTTTTTAATAACCTCAAGTGCCTCTGGAATTGGATTACCATCGTCACCCAGTAATCCTAAATTTTCACATGTTGCATGAATTAGTTCTGCGCGCACACCGTCTGGATTGGGATGTTCTGGATCAATACCAGTTAGTGCAGACAGATCAGGGTCATGTATCGCTATTAATCGACTTTCTAACAACGGTAAATTTGCATGCATTTTCCTCCTACACCTATAGTATGTGTTGCATCGATGTGCGTCCAGCAGGATTCGAACCTGCGACCACCTGCTTAGAAGGCAGGTGCTCTATCCAACTGAGCTATGGACGCATACGCGTATTGTATCTTGAGGGACTGGAAAAACCAAGGAAGGGTATTGTTTCTGAGCTATTTACGAAATCAAGTTACTCACGAACCAAATTAACATCTCTTGGATCTTGAACAAATGAATCAATATGTGTACCGGCTTGTACTCGTTCAAGATTTGGTCTCATGGTTATCAAAACCTTGCTAGTTCTGCTGTTTTCATATAATAAAACCACTTTTTCTATTTCGTTTGGATCGAGGATTATGACCTCTGCTCCAGTCTGAACACGCACCTTCCAACCTTGTGTGAGAGCTTGGTTTATTGCGGCTTCATTCGTTTCTCGAAATCGAACATCTGTTTTCAATGCTACTTCAAATATTGTATAACCTGTATCTTTTGAAGCGAGCACTAATGTCTTAATGCGTCGCTCAGCTGAGCGTATCTGAGCTTGTTCAATCGCATTATGAAGATTATCCAACATTCTATCTATTTTCAACATTTTTTCTCCCTTTTTTCTCAGAAGAAGTATTTTACACCTATACGTCAAACAATGCTTGCATTCGATATAGATCATAAAAACTGTTACCCAAATGGAATGGATAGATCATAAATAGGTTACCGTAGTCGTCATATGACTATGGCAACAAAAACATCCATCTTCCACGCATACAAACAGCAGTATTGGTCTGGATCAAAATCAGAGAAGTATGAGATCCTTACCCACATCTGCTTTGTTACACGCATGCACAGGAAAGCAGCGATTCGTCGTTTTGCAACACTGAAGAAATGTGCAACTCCCAAACATCGAGGACGCATGGTGGTATATACCCCACAGGTCACTCAGGCACTCAAAACAGTATGGTCGCTTGCAAGTGAGGTATGTGCAGAACTCCTCACTCCCATGATTCCTGTCTATGTTGCAACACTCAAACTTGAGGGGGTATGGACTGCTGATGAACACGTCACAACACTGCTCTTCCAGATGCGTGAAGCAACAATCAGACGAAGAATCGCAACCTTTCTTCATACACGAGATCCCCATCATGGAGTGTCTGCAACTTCTCCATCCTCCCTTAAAACCATCATTCCCATTTTTACTGGTCCATGGAGTGACAAACCACCAGGATATGGACAGATTGATACCGTCGTCCACTGCGGATCAACGCTCTTGGGTGATATGGTCTTTACCCTAAACTACACCGATGTTGCAACATTGTGGACACATCCACATGCACAGTGGAACAAAGGACAATATGCAACACAACAAAGCATGGCAGTAGTACAGGAAAATCTTCCTTTTCCTTGGCTTGGTGCACATCCTGATACTGGAAGCGAGTTCATCAATCGATTTGTTGTGGAGTGGTGTCAACACGAACATATTGCACTCACCCGGAGTAGACCATATCACAAGAATGACAATGCGCATATTGAAGAGCGCAATGGACACATCATTCGTAAGTTTGTGGGGTATCAACGGCTTGATGTCAAAGAAGCAGTGAGCGCATTAAATGCGCTCTATGCTGTGCTTGCGCTCTATCTCAATCACTTCATTGCGTCCAGAAAATGTATCAAGAAAGAGCGTGTAGGATCACAGTTTGTGCGTCGTTATGACACCGCACAAACTCCGTACCAACGAGTCATGAGTCATGCACACATCACCCAAGAAGACAAAGATGCACTCCAGGCAGTGCATGAAACGTTACGGATGTGTGATCTAAAACATGAGATTGATCGCTGTATACAGAACCTGTACGATACCCAAAGACGCTACGGAACTACGGTAACAGTTTCTAATGATCTATAGCGTGCATTACCTCACAAACAACCGTGCAGCCTCAATCAGCCCCCACAGTGCAAGCCCCACAAACGCAATGCTGCCAAAAAACGAGATGACCGGATGTTTCACCATCTTGATCGTGCGACTTGGAGACAAGAACAAGAATATGTTCAACAGCATATGCCCCAAAAATACGCCAACACCGAATCCAAACACATTAACAATGTTAAACAGTGGAATATACCCAGCAAAATCATCAAGACCTAAGATAAACGGGATCGTGAACGACAAAAAGAAGAGTGTTCGATAGCCTTTTTTATGGTCATCACTCACCGACAACTTAGGAATCAACTTACTTAACACCGGTGCAAATACGCGATTCACCAAAGACAACACTCGCTCAAACCATACTTCGATACCCCAAAAACTCACTTTGTATTTTCCCTGCTCGTCCTTCACATGCTCCAAACCCTCCTCTGCCAGACGGAACAACACCAACGCTGCAATAACAATCATAAGCGCCATCAATACACGTATCTCTCGGAATACATCCCAAAGCGCCAAGATTGCCAAGGTGCCTAGCGCATTTCCTACCGCCGTGCCGATCTCAATCATGACGCGATTCTTCCAGCCAGGGAACTTTGCCATAAGCCGACCAATGTAAATAGCAAAATCAATTGATGTTTTGAGGTAAATTGTGAGACCAATCAAGATATCACTCCAGCGAAGGTGCAACACAATATGTTCGCGAGTGATAACCGTGCGATTGAGGAAGAGAATTTCGATATAGAGCAATATCGAAACCCCAACAAACACAATTCCGGTGAGGAAAAGAGGAAGGATTTGATCTGGAAAAAGGCGGGTTTTTTTCATGATTCTCTAGGTTAAGTGATCGCTTTAAAACGGTCTCGAAACGGTGTCCAACTTTGTGAGCTGGTGACCGTAATTGGCTCGAACCACTTTAGCCTGGGCGACTATATCACACCAGATCTTTTCTTTCAGCTCCAATCTCTTAAAGAACATATGGG
>Ga0075703_131_pt1 | contig 9077 bp, 9 predicted proteins | sample RifGroA2_FD_67734 | JGI IMG/M metagenome (GOLD analysis project Ga0075703, IMG submission 67734) | Microgenomates bacterium GW2011_GWA2_46_7
GCAGTATGTATTCCTAGTCTCTTTGTAAATGTCCTTGGAAAACTAAGCCTGTCAACCATCTCTATCTGCTCTCTAATATCATCAAATGGTTTAATTTCAGGATTATATATCTCAGGAATAAAAAGAGCCTGGTCAATAATTTCTCTATCCATATTGCTGAATTATATCAATTTTATGAGGACAGGACTTGAACCGGTTTCAAGGCTAAATTGGTTAAAAACTAAAAGAGGAAGACGAGATGGATAGCAAAATAACCTCAACAACACAGTTCCTCAAGGCTAAAAACCTAATTTACATTGAACCAAATTTGTCTTGTGCCGAGGAGAGGACTTGAACCTCCATGAATTACTTCACACGCACCTCAAGCGTGCGCGTCTACCATTTCGCCACCTCGGCATTCGTCACCTAGGCGCAACACGCCTCGGCACAACTCTCACATTATACTAGGAAATCACGAAATTTGCGCTTGTCCCATTTCTTCCTGTGTCTTGTACCAATCTCTCATTGTATTGCTCATCAATCGCTTTAATATTTCGGTAAAGTTCACGTCGTACATGTCGAGAATCGTCGCCATCGCTACCTCTAGTTCCTTGGGACCAAACGCCGGATTGCTATTGCTGTCCACAAAATAATAACGTCCAGCCTGGTCTACTCGGATATCAAACTTGGCATAATCTGCCATCTTGCAAATGTTAAAAGCTTTCTTGACCAGTTCAGTCAAGATAGGATCGCTCACTTTTTCATAATGGAAAGTCTCTGCATCCGTCACCCACTGCGCGTCAAACGTGGCAAACTGCATAGGATTATTTTTCTCGGCAAAAACTTTTTCGGCCAGATAGACTTTCGTATTCAATCCCTCTAGTACAATGGCAGTATATTCTCGACCTGCCACAAACTCCTCCGCAATTACCGGCTGCTGGTAAGTATGAATAAGGTGTTTAAGCCTTTCTCGTAAGTGTTTTTCATCTGGGGAAATTGCGTCTTTGGTGATCTCCACCGCTCCGTGGATTTCGTTTAGTTTGGTAATGAGCGGAAACCGCAAGTCCTGACTTAGTGGGGTAGTAGGATAGGGGAGTAGCTGACAATGAGGAGTGGGTATTCCGTTACTTTGTAGCAAGCGCTTAATTAAATATTTGTTGTATGCCATCGACTCTCCCAGCATCCCTGCCCCTGTGTACGGCATATCAATCGCCTCAAGTATCCCGGGGATTGTGGCGGTCAAGTACTCTTGACCGTTTACGGATCCAACCAGGTTAAAAACCATATCCGGACGATCTTTTACCAACTCCAGTGTTACTTCAGGTCTTCCTGGGTATAATTTAACCTTGATCCCCATTTTCTCAAGATAGCCCGCTATAACCTGCGCTTCATGCTCGGCATCTTTCTCAGTAATATACTGTGTCTCGGTAGGAAAATATTCCCGTTTTACTTCACTATGAATGAGTCCAACAAACTTAGGAATGAGTGATCCATTCCCCCCAGGCTCGTCAGTGTCAGTTTTCACAGGAGTTCCATTCATTTGTTTACAATAACAATCATTCGTCTAATCGTCAAATCAGTAATATTTTGAATATTCTCTCCCGGGAAATCAAACCACACCCGATAAAATTTGCTCCGTCGCATCGCCCGCAAGTGTCCTACCTCTGGATCTTGCAAATAAATATTTTCACTGTCTAGGTCGACAACAACCGAATAATGGCCATCATCCTCGCTAAACCAATCCACAATTACCGGAATTTGTTGCTTAACTACCAGGTTTTCTAAATCTTCGAAACTTGCATTGTCTTTAATATATCCACCCAACCCCAGGTCTTTCACTACCTCAAGCATCTTTTCTCCCCCAATCCCCAGCTCTGGATCACAATAAGTTCGCTCTGCCAATTCGTTCTCTGTTTTCTCAACGCCGTAATACGCTAGCACCATCTTGAGTACTGCAGGAGCACATAATCCAGTTTTTTGCCTGAACGGCTTAATCTTAATCATGCCTGTATTCTATCACCACCAATTATAAAATAATACAAACGTATTGACTTTACTCTGTAGCTCATTTAACATCAATATATGAAGGCACTTCCAAAACAAAAAGCTAAAGCAATCACACTAAGAAAAAGGGGGATGACGTATTCTGAAATTCTTAAACTAGTTCCAGTTGCCCAATCATCAATTTCTCTGTGGTGTAAAGATATAAAACTTGGACAAATTCAAATTGATCGCATTCAAAAAATTCGTGCCGAGGGAGTTAAGCTTGGTGCCCGCAATCGACATGATGCCGCAACCAAGTTAAAAAAACAAATCATTACACGGGCCACCAATGAAATAAAGACAGTATCAAAAAAAGAACTTTGGTTGATCGGGATTGCATTATATTGGGCAGAAGGATCAAAACAAAGCTTAAAGGCGGCTAGCCAAGGTGTGAAATTTACTAACTCTGACCCCAATATGATAAAAATCTTTGACACTTGGCTCACCCAAATAGTAAAAGTGGATTTGCATAATATCAATTACGAAATATATCTGCATGAGAGTTTGTCGAGTGAAAAATCTCGAGTAATAGAATATTGGTCAAATATATTAGAGAAACCAATAAATAAATTTGATAGAATATACCTCAAGAAAAATATAATCACCAAAAGCTATTCAAAAAGTGATTATAAAGGCGTCGTAAGGATCGTAGTCAAAAAGAGTACGAGTCTAAATCGACAGATTTTTGGTTGGCAGCAAGGAATAATCCAAAACTGCCGGGTCGTCTAATGGTAGGACTCGGGACTTTGAATCCCGCTATTCTAGGTTCGAATCCTAGCCCGGCAACCACATAGGATTAGAAGGAACAAGATCAGGTTTTTTGCTCAATATATCATCATATTTAGTAAGTTCGAACGCTTTCTTTTCACTGATAGACCAATCTGAGACCTTTGAAAAAACATAATACGAATTTTTCAGATGTATCGACACTATTCTATCTTTTAGTAGAAAGTTCGAACCTAAATCCTTTATCACTCTACCTTTACCCATATCATCAGCTTTCCTAAACTTTTGACTGGCTGTTAAAGCAAATTCCATCTCGTCTAGTAATTTACGATAACTTACCTTGCGTGGTAGGACATTTTCAGTATTTTTAAGTAGGGTTATTTGGTCAGATATCTTCTTTTTGGCTGGCTTATACTCAGCATCGGTAATTGTCCCATCAAGCAACTTCTCAAGGAGGAGCGCTGATCGCTTCTCAAGCACGCTAATATCATTTGAATTATTAACAACACTGACAATCTCTTGCTTGTTTTCCTCAGTCTCCAAGTATGATGACCACTTATTAGCCCAGGATAAGAATTCCTTGGGGATGCGAATACTTTTTACAATCCCCTCTAATTGCTCGTTAATCACAGACTTTGATATTGGAGGTTGTATGCAGGATTGCTTTTGTGACTTATGCGAACATCGGTAGTAATCGTAGGGAATAGGAGAGTTGGCACTTCTGTTAAATTTAAATTTGCGTGATCCAGACACCATACAAGAACAATCACCACAGAAGAATAATCCTCTGTAGGGAAAATCATGCTTGCTTCTGAGTGATTTGTGATTAGGGTTAATTTTGGTTTGTACCAAATCAAAGACTTCCTTTGTAACCATAGGTTTGTGCTTGCCATGATACCAATTACCAGACCCCTTAGGCCACTCGAATTCACCATAAAAGAAAGGATTAGAGATCATCCTGTAGAACCCTGACCTACAAATCAACTCGTCTTTGCCACCAGCTTCTTTCCATGCTCTGCAACCCTCCTCATAGGCCTCTACAGGTCGTTTACCCTGCAATATGGAGTACCAACAGGACTTTAGATATGGAAAGCGTTTAGTATCAGGCACAATAGTGCGGTATCCCATGAGTTTTTGAGGTGTGTTTTTGTATCCTTCAGGTACTGGAGCAGGTAGCCATCCCATTTTGGCTTTTGCGGTCATCCCACGTTTAACATCAACACTTTTGTTATCATTTTCTAACTTCGCCTGCCCCCATTCAAACCCGAGGAAGAATCTATCAGTAGGAGAAGCAACATAAGAGCGAGAAGGAGTGACTATAGTTTGTAGGAGGCCTTGATCCATCAGGTAAATCATGGCTCCAGAATCAACAGAATTACGAGATAAACGGTTAGGATGCCAGACTAAGATACCATTGATCTTTTTTTGACCAATTAGGTTAATCATCTCGTTAAAAGCAGGCCTACCTGGTTTTTTAGCAGATTTAGATTCCTTAAATGCAGCTATAAGAGTAATACCTAGCTTACTTGCGAGTTTCTTAATCTCATCTTCTTGCGCAGGAAGGGACAAGGCTTGGCGATCATCGCTTTCTGAGGATTTACGAAAATAAGCACAGTATTTAATTTCCATGACTTGCATTATACCGCCATCCTAAAATCGTACTTCTCATGCATCGTTTAATGACTGTTAGTAAGGAGTCATTAAACGGGGTCGCAAACCACATTCTGGTTATGATGTTTTTCGTCCTATGGCCGAAAAACATCAATATTGAGGATTTTGCGCTCACCTTTGTCAAGGTCGCTTCGCTCCCCTGACAACAACTCCAACCCCTAGCCGTTACCATGTCGCCTCCTCCTCAACCGCAGGCACAAGGAGCAAAGCCTCCTGCGTAGGCTTTTCTGGCAACGGCCTTGATACTTCAAAAGTAGCGTTCACCTTGTTAATGACTAACTCACTAGGAATAGAAAGATAAGTAACAGGACTATCCTTCATGACTACTCCAACTCCTGATTCAGCAATCATCTTCAGGTTGCGAGTAATAGTGCTGTTGTTGTAGATCATCTTCAGATTCTGCTTTTGCGCAGGACTACCCATGTAAAGCTGGTGAAATAAAAACAGATTTTTTGCTTTAACTTCACCATGAACAACAGAAAGCAAATCAAAAATGGTTTTAGGAGAATCAATCCGTATCTCAGTAGAGCGAATGAGTTTGGAGAATAATGAATTGAGAAGTGAGTAGACATAGTCTCTATTCTCTAGATCAGCTAGATGGAATCCTCCTCGCTTATCCTTAAAAAGATCATTGAGTTTGGCCTTACGTAATTGCATCTCAAACCTGAGTACACCCTCACTCTCTCCTTTCATGGCCTCCGCAAACCCTTGGTTATAATCTCGCAAGTCTCTAAAACCCTTATCAACATATTCAGGGTGTTTTAGGTAGAAAATACCTGAATAGGCCTTGCCACGGTAGACGATAGAAGTATCATAATTGGCGGTCTTCTTACGCGGATAGCTGTACCCTCGCAGACTATTGAGCAAAGATTGAGCTAACTCCTGAGTAGGTAGCTTCCATGCGTAGCAGAGATCTAAGCGATGGAGGACCCAATCGCTGACTCATGGCGAGGAAGCTTCTCGTTATAAACCATGAACAAATGAATAGTAAAGCCATTATGGTACGGAAATGTCAGATTACATTGTTTACAAACTATCTCACCCTTAAAATCACGTTTTGTGGAAATTACCTGGTGCAAACTCATATCATCAAAATCAACGTGAGTAATAGGAATTTTGAGCTTAATAGTGTCAATCATGACTCTCCTCAGCAGTGAATCTGTAGAGGTCTAGAAGGGACACGGCTAATTTTCTCGCTTCAATAAGGGTAAGGAGAACACCAAATCGCTTTTGAAAATGAGTCTGAAACTCTATGACCGCCGAATCAGGTAAATTGCCAGCAGAAAACCCACGATTACTCGTGTTAGATGTTTGTTGTTGATTTTGCGACGAATCGCTCCGTTTTTGGTTCACGCCATCCTTAATGGACGTGAGAATTGACCACGATCAAATACACGTAAAAACGTGTTTGAAAGAAGTTATAACCATGGTTTGGAGCTTTCCTAAAAGAATTGGGAACACTTTTTATTGCGACCTAAAACAGCTGGTCGGATTACACCATAAGATGGAAGTAATACACGCAATGGGTACACTAGAGGGAGCCCACACTTCTTTAGTTACAAGAAGATTTTAATATCCTCGCTTTGGGAATTCTGCGCCGAACTCCTGAATTTTGCTGTAACATGCCAATATCCCGGCATGTACTCAGTTATGAAGAAAATATTTTGATATGAAGGTGCAAAACCCACACAAATAATTATTGGGAGTTTGAAAACATTTCATCTAAATGTCTTGGATCATGAGCAGCATTTACCATGGCCCTACAGAAAGTAGAAGCTATCTGATAATCTTCAGGTTCTAAGCCTTCTAAAAGGGGAGGGACTTCATTTTGTCTACTTTTGAGTGTTTCTGAGGTTACAAGTTCAAATCCAAAAATACCAATTGATGCAGTAGTAGGGTCAACATATCTACGTTCTTCAAGAGCATTTAAAATCGCCAAAACATGAGGTGTACGATGACCACGCATAAAACCAGTTTCCTGATTTCTAGCAGTTTGCCAATCATCATATGCATGCCACGCGGCAATAATGGCCTTAGGATCTGGAGATTCTCGAACAACAACTGCTTCCTGAAAAGCTTTTTTTAACTCAGCGGTATTACTCATAGGTTGAATGATAGCACAAAATATTAAAAAATCAAGCTATAGGACGTAGTGGAGTCTGCAAGCGAAGGGAGATATAGGTTCGCGATCTCATCCCAGATCCGCAACAGATTGGGAATTGAAATGGATTTTTCGTCCGCGCGCCAGGCGCCCCGCCCCGCCCCGCCTGGAGCGCTGAGTATCCCCTAAGAATCGTAATTTGTTGCGATATAATAGGCGCATGCCAAAAGCAAAAGTATATTCATTAACCCTAGCTCTTAATGACTGGAAGCCCAGAATTTGGCGCAGGATTTGGGTGCGAGATGATATTCCGCTCCCTGCTCTGTCAACTGCCCTATATCAGAGCATGGGCTGGTGTGGTTGTCATATGTCAGAAATCAGACTAGACGGGAAAACATATATTGACTGTAGTGAAGACCCCATGGACGATTGGATTGAGTGGACTCAATATACCTTAAGAGACATCATCAAGCCAACTAGCAAGTATCTGCACTATCTTTATGACTTTGGTGACGGCTGGCAACTCACAGCCAAGATTCAATATGAACCAAAACTGGATCCAGACGCTCCATATCCTGTTTGTGTTAATGGCAAGAATGCTGCGCCACCAGAAGACGTTGGCGGATACGGTGGTTTTGAGCGATTTATAAAAATTATGAATAATCCTAAGAACAAGGAGCACAAAGAAACAGCAGAATGGTTTACGGATGATACTTTTGACCAAAGCCATTTTTCAGTTGACGAAACCAATGATTTTGTCCAAGACCCAGAAGAATACGAACCTAAGTATAGAGAGTATATTAAAAAGTCATTAAGGTACTAAGTCAGGTTGCACATAAATCCCCATACTATTAAAATGCAAAACTACGCTTATTTGTGTATTATTGAGTTATGAAGAACTTGCCCAAGGTGTCTATATCAGGTGAACTGTTAAAGTGGGCTCGAAAAACCAGGTTTGGTGGCGATATTGAGGAGGCTTCCAAAAAACTTAAGGTTACTAAAGAACAAATTATATCCTGGGAATCTCAAGGTACTAATATGACCGCTCCCGAGATACGCAAATTATCAAAAGTCTACAAACGATCAGAAACAGTGTTTTTGTTAAAAACTGTTCCCAAGTCACAAGAACCCCCCAAATTCCGAAGATTCTTACTCGAGGAGGCGATGTTATCGAAAGATACATTAATGGTTATGCGAAAAGCACAAGAAACTCAAATATCTACTATTGACCTGCTTGGTGAAATAGATAACATATTATTGAATACTTTAGCTCCGCATAAAAAAGACTCAGACCTACTAGCAAGCAAGACTATTGAAGCCTTAAAAATAAATTATGAACTTCGATTCTCAAGTAAAAATACGAAAGAGCAACTACAACAGTGGAAGCGACTATTAGAATCGAATAATGTAATGGTGTTGGAGTACAGTTTCCCTCTGACTGATGCCAGAGCTTTCACCATCTATAACGAATCAATTCCGGTAATTATTCTTAACAGTAGAGATACGGATAACGGCAGAGCTTTTTCTTTGTTTCATGAGTTTGGCCACTTATTATTACAGCAAAGCGAGTTAGATGTAGAAATGACACTAGATTACACTAAATCGATAGCAGATGAATTATTTTGCAATCAAATATCAGCAAATATCCTTGTTCCGAGCGATCTACTCAAGCAAAAAGTACTAGCTGGTATTATTGACGAATCACAAGTCAAGGATCTGGCTAAAAAATTCAAAGTCAGTACATCGGTAATATGGCGTAGGCTGTACGACAACAAGCTGATCAGTGAATCTCAATACAACAAAGTTCTATCAAAACTCTCTACTTTTGAACCCTATAAAATTGAAAAATCTAAGAAGAAATTTGGAGCAAACAAAAATACTCACCTGTACAAAAAAATCAGAAATATGGGTGAATTAGCCATAGGTGCTACTCTTGAAGCTTTCAATAGTAATCGCATCAGTCATTATGAAGTATTAAGTTATTTAGGAATACAGTCAGTCGCCTTGCCCCGATTACAAAGAATACTGTTTACATAAATATGAGCGGACAAGATGAACTCTTTAGCAAGCCAGCACAATATTGTTTTGATACATCTTCCTTAATACAACTCCGAGAATATTATCCAGAAGATTTATTTCCTGATATTAATCAGGAAATAAGATCAAGAATTGTGTCAGGAGAAATTGTTATTTGCGATCTGGTTCTAGAAGAGTTGAAAGATCATGAAAAAATTATGCACAAGGCTATAGTGGCAGATTTACCCAAAAGTCGCCGGGCTACTCTCGCTGAACACATTGTCGAAACACAACGAATCGTACAAACTTATTACGATCAACTTAAGAAATCACACGCAATTAAGGCAGATCCATTGGTAATTGCCTGTGCTTTAGGGACAAAGACGATTGTTGTTACAGAAGAAAAGAATTCTAATCCCTCAAAAATTCCTCATATTTGCGATGTTGAAGTACCAGCAATTAAGTTGACATAGGCGGTTTTCGTTTCCATTGTTATTAGTCGCGCCATTTATGGCGCGACCTCCCCTGGTATACTCATTAA
>Ga0075703_106_pt1 | contig 9046 bp, 2 predicted proteins | sample RifGroA2_FD_67734 | JGI IMG/M metagenome (GOLD analysis project Ga0075703, IMG submission 67734) | Microgenomates bacterium GW2011_GWA2_46_7
GCGCAAGCTGTACGAAGATCCCTGGAAGACAACCAGGTTATCGGCAGGAAGTGTACGCACAGCAATGTGTTTAGCTAACCTGTCCGCCAAATTAAAACCTTGGCGGTCCCCAATTTATTGGGGAACGTATGATCAAACGAGTAGTTTGATACTGCAATCTTACTCTTCACTTTTTAGGGTACAATATCCTTAACAATAGAATATTGACGACAGAATTGTTCCGGTGATTGGAGCAGGGTGGCACCACCTCTTCCCATTCCGAACAGAGTCGTGAAACGCCCGAGCGCCGACGATAGTTGTGTGAGCAATCCACCGCGAAAATAGGTCATTGCCGGGGCAATTTTGTCGTCAATATAATTCATAACTATACGATATATGACTAAACTTGAACCGGAAACTGAAGATGTCATGCCTGCTCTTCCCACATTTACTGAAGAAGAAAAAAAACGTATCGAGGCTCAACGTATTGCTGCTGCTCAACAAAGACTTTCCCTCGAACATAAACTTACTCAACCCGGAGTTGATGTTATCGCACTTGGTAAAATAAAACTCACAGATTCCACAGAAAAATAATCTTCACAACCACTCCACTCAAACATAGTGCTTGCATTATGTTGTACAATATACACACTAATTAAGTTTTCCTGCCCAACTAGGAAAACGCTTTATGTTTCGCTCACTAAAGTTACGTAAAAAGATCCTTGCGTCATTTTCGTTGTTTTCCTTTGTTCTCAACATCTTCCAACCTGCTTTCCTCGCGTTGACGTTAGCTCCAGTTGTTTCTCCTGCTAGTTCATATGCTGAAGATCTCCCGCCTGTCGATCCCACCCCAACTCCCGAACCGACTGTTTCTCCCGATCCTACCGTTGCTCCCTCAGAATCACCTATCCCCTCCGCTTCACCCATAGAAAGTATAGCCCCCCCGCTCGATCCCTCTATTGATCCCTCAGCTTCTCCCATCCCTAGCTCTACTCCAGACATTTCCCCATCTCCATCCGCCTCTGTTGAACCCTCCATTGCCCCTTTAGATTCACCCACTCCAACTCCATCATCTGACGTACCAACCAATCCTGACCCTCCCTCCAATTCCTCCCCCGCTCCGCCTTTGGACGCCGTAGCTTCAGCGGAGGCATCCCCCTCCGTTTCTCCTACCCCCGCTCCCGACCTCAACGAACAACTCGCCATTACTATTGTCGACAATACCGCTGCCGCCTCAATCGAAGAATTCGATCTAACTGTCACCGAGACTGGCTCCGCTACTCTCGCCACCGACAAACTGGACTACGCTCCAACCGACACTGCTTTGATTACCGGTGCCGGCTTCCTCGCCAACACTACTTACTCTCTCACGATCAGCTCCACTGATGATCCCGCGACCAGCACAACCGCGAGTGTCACCTCCGACGAGGCCGGCACACTCTTCTACGCCTACCAGCTCGATGGCATCTATCGACCCAACTACCAAGTCCAGGCATTTTTATCCGGCACGCTCGTCGCCACTACCACATTTACCGATGCCGCGACCGGAACTCTCTACCCCAACGGTCAGGGAGTTTATACAAGCTGGACGGGAGACGAAGACGATATTGACGAAACTGGAACTCCTGACTGTGATGATGGATCTGACGGAGACGATAACATTGCTGAAAATACGACCGGTGATCGTGAGTCAGTTCTTATCAATCTCACTAGCATCCCAGACGGATCCACGATAACCAGTATTGATGTCAGCGTAACCTATCGCAACGGCAATGGTGGGTCCGACGATAATGGCACCTTCCAAACATTTACTCGCCTCAATGGCACTAACCTAGATTCTGGTTCTAACCTAACCGCCACCAATACGACTTGTACTCCCGGAACTCAAACCATTAATGTCCCTGACACAGTTAAAAGCGGTGCCACCACGCTAGAAGTTGGAGTGCTTAAAACCGCCACTGACACTAGTGAAGTTTATGTGGGAACTATTAGAGCAGTTGTAACCTATACCGAAATACCACCCGCCCCTGCCGTCGTTTGGCCTACGACATGGAACACTCCCAACAGTTGTGTGACAGATCCGATTGGGGAGTCGGGAGTCGCTCCAACCGAAGTTGATCTTACGGGTAGTACTGGTACTCCCGCCGTTGGCTTCGCTTCTGATGTTAACTATTATTATTTCCGAGAACGAATCAACGGTAACCCTGGGACGGTAAGTAGCCTCAGTAATTACTCTTGGGTCGTCCTATTCCAGACCTCCACCCCACAATATCAATATATGGCTGTCCTCAGTGGTAAAGAAGGCAACAAAGTTCTAATCTATGATAACCTAACCAACTCTCCCGATTCCTCTGGAGTTGATTTTCTTCCTCTCTTTAATGATCCAGCTGACAACATTATTTGGGAAGGTCCTTCTTCGACCTACGGTAGAGTTACCGGATCTGGTCCATATTATGTTGATTGGGCAGTTCCCATCGCCGAGCTAACCTCTCGTGGGATTAACACCTCGACTACTAAGTATTTTGCCACCTCCACTAACGCCAACAATTACAACAAAGATTATCTCCAATGCTATGAACAGTTTGCCGATCTTTCGGTAGTAAAAACTGACAGTCCCGATCCAGTTATCAGTGGTGGGGTCTTAACCTACACCCTAGCCATTAACAATGCCGGCCCTGACACCGCCAGCTCTGTTGTAGTCACAGATACCCTACCCACTGGCTATGCTGTTACCACCGTTACCCCCTCCGTAGGTTCTTGCTCTGACATCACGGCACCCAGCCTACAATGCGAGCTAGGAAATATGGCTAGTGGTGCCAATGCTACAGTTACAATCGTCGGCACCATCACTACGGCACTCACGACCATTACCAACACAGCTTCCGTTTCACTCGACGCGACTATGAGCCTGGATCGTAACCTCTCCAACAACACCGACAGCGAAGATACAACCATCAATTCCGGTACCGGCACCGTGATCGTCCACAAAGATGTTCAGGGACCCAGCGGAGAAGATGTTACGGACAACTCCAATTATTTTGAAGTCAGTCTCGATGGAGGAGCCGGACAAACTATTTCGGACAACATGGACGTTACATACAATAATGTTCCAGTCGGAAATCACACCATCACAGAGTCCTTGATTGACTCAGATTACACACTTTACGGCATCAGTAGTGTTGCAGGAACAGTGGGGAATACAAGCGGTCTCTCAATAAATGTGACCGCCGGCACTAATCATGTCTATGTCACCAACAGACAGAAAACTGGGACGATCACAGTTATCAAGGATGTGGTTGATGCTAACGGTGCCCCAATCTCCGATTCTCATTCCTTCACCGCCAATTTGAACCCAGGCTCTCAATCTTCATCTCTTGCGGAAGGGAGTAATGCTGTATTTACCGTCAATCCAGGCACATATACAGTTACGGAAACCGACGATCCGGCATACCTCGAACTTGGATGCCTAACCGCTACAGGAAAAACAGATATCGTTGTTGCCTCGGGAGAACAGGTCACAATCACTTGCACAAACCAACAACAACAGACGAGCCTTACCGTCATCAAAAACGTTGTGAACAACAACGGTAGCACGCGTACTCCCGCCGATTTTACCATCGAAGTAACAGGTACCAATGTCTCAGACTCATCTTTCCCTGGTTCTTCAACCGGTACTACTGTCACTCTCGATCCAGGCAGTTACTCAGTCGGAGAGGCTTATCAGCTAGGTCACCAAATGTCTCTTTCTGCTGATTGTTCTGGGACAATAGCGCTAGGCGAGCACAAGACTTGTACCGTCACCAACGACGACAAGCCCGCCACTTTGATCGTGAGAAAGATTATTGTTGGAGGCGACGGTACTCCAGATGACTTTACCTTCAGCTATAACCAAGTTGGCCCCGTGACCTTCGAAGCCGATGGGCAGAACGACCTCTCTCTCAATCCCGGTACTTATACCGTCACCGAGTTCCCAGATTCTGCCTACGCCACAACCTATTCAACCGATTGTACTAACGGGGTAGTTGAAAATGGTGAAACCATCACTTGTACCATCACCAATACCAGGAAAACCGGTCGCCTCTTTATCGACAAACTCCTCTTTAACAATGAAGGACCAGGCCAGCCCTCTGACTGGACATTTATGATCGATGGGATCTTTGGGACTTGGACCGACGGACAATATGTTGATTTAAATACCGGTACCTACACCATTACCGAGTCCACGGGTATCGAGGGGTATTCCGTCATGTCTGTTGGTGATGCCTGTAGTAATCTTAATGGTTTATCCGCAACTGCTACAGTCGGAGTAGGTGACCAAACTTGCACCTTTACCAACGCTCGCGACAAAGGCAGTGTTCTTGTCCACAAGAAAATTGATCTCAATGGCGACGGCGACTGGAATGATACTAACGAAAGTAGTGACACCTATGCTAACGCCAATGGTTTCTCCTGGGTGCTTGATGGTGCTCCCCGCCCATACGGTACAACCGTCACTGATCTTGCCACCACTCTCTCTTTCTACTATCACAACTTTGAAGAATATATGCCCGTTGGATATCGCTTTGTAAGCTGGTACAACACGCTTGAGCCAGGTCGTTCTTGCACCAACCCCAATAGCACCCTTATGACCGACAGGGTCACTGTCGTCAAGAACCAAACCACCAATATTACTCTCTGTAACCAAAAAGAAGTTGGTTCAATCAGAATTATCAAAGCAGTCCCTGGTACCAATGACCTAGACTTCACCTTTACTGGTAGCGGTATCTTGGGTAGCTTTACCCTCGACGACAATGGTAGCGACAGTACCAGTGGCAGTGGCAAGAGTAGCTTCAAACAATTCTCTGGCATTGCCGCCGGCAGTTACACAGTCACGGAAACCAATATTCCATCGACATGGGTTCTCGATACCCTGACTTGTACAGGCGACCCCAACTACCAGGTAAACGGCAGTACCGTCACAATCGACCTAGATCACGGCGAGAACGTAATTTGTACTTTCTCCAACATCCAGCCAACCGGCACAATCACGATCGTCAAAGAAGCCATCCCCACATCAGATGACAACTTTAGTTTTGACGTCAGCAGTGGCTTCCCTGGCGGCGACTTTGAGCTCGAAGATGATGGGAGTGACAACAACGGTGGAACTGAAGAGAGCAAAACAGTCACCGTCGTGACCGGCCAATATACGGTTGAAGAAGACGGTGAGACCGGCTGGAAACTTACCAATCTTACCTGTAACGACCAAAACAGCACCACCAACTTGGGCAACAAGAGGGCTACAATTAATGTTGAAGCCAACGAAAATGTCACCTGCACCTTCACCAACCAAAAACTCGCCAAACTGATCATCAAGAAAGACGCGACCCCCAACTCCGACGAGAACTTCCGCTTTGACCGTTCCTTTGGAGACGACTTTGAACTCGAAGATGACGGCTCCGACAGTAACGGCGGTACCGACGAAACTGCCACCTTTGAAAACCTCGTTCCTGGCTCCTACACGGTTACCGAACACGCTAAAGATGGCTGGGCACTCACCGACATTGTCTGCTCGAACCGTACTCAGCCAAACTTGGTGGGACTTTCCGTCACTTTAGATCTCGCTTACAACGAAACCGTTACTTGTACATTCAATAATCTTGAGCTCGGCAAAATCGAGGGCGAAAAGTTCAACGATAAAAATGGTGACGGGGACCAGGATAATGGCGAATCAAATATGGACGACTGGCGCATCTTTATCGACGCCAACGGCGACAGCACCTACAACAACGGTGAAACCTACGACTGGACAAACAACTCTGGAGACTATGAATTTGATAACCTAATGCCTGGCACGTACCGTATCTGCGAACAAATGCAAAACGGCTGGTACAACTCTACCCCAATCTGCCAAACTACCACTATTCATACCGATGGCGGTGATGAAGATGAAATCAACTTTGCCAACCATCAAGTTTTGACCATTCAGGCCAGTAAGATAGTCTGTGATCTCGAGTCCGATCTCCCCAACTGGGGCGACAATGACGCTCCCAGTATCACAAGTTCTACTGCTCAAAACTACCTCAACTCTCATCCCGGCTGTCGCCTAGAATCAGGTTGGGAATTCCAGTATGGTCTCGACACTCAAGTGAGCAAATACGGCAGTGGCGATCAGCTTGGAGCCGCTTCCACTCCTTGGCAAACTCTTGGCACCACTAATGGATCTGGAGTGGCGACAACCACCATCAGCAATCTTCAGGGCAAGTCTGGAATCTGGGTACGTGAGGTGCTCCAACCCAATTATGTACCTTTCAGTTATCCTCCCGCCGGTCCAACTGAAAATAATTACTCCGCCGAGCTATATTGTCACCAGGACGGTGACCACTACGATAACTTTGACCAGATCGACAACCCACTCTTTGGCAACACCTACTACTGTGTAGCCTTTAACGCGCTTAATACCGGCGACCTAGAAGTGACTAAATACAACGACTTGAATGGTAATGGTCAACAGGACCCGGGTGAGCTAGGACTATCGGATTGGCAAATCAATGTCAGCGGGGAAGAGAGCCAGAACACTGACGTGTTAGGCTCTACCACTTTTAATGACCTAGTTGTCGGCAGTTACGAGCTCAGCGAAACCTTGCAGGCTGGATGGACCCAGACCGAGATATCTTGTGGGACAATAGATCAGCCAGAAGGTCAAATAGAAGACGATGAATACTACGCCCAAGTTCACCCAGGGCAGACCACTTATTGCAAAATCGGCAATGCTCCCTTAACCGATATCCACGGTTACAAATGGAATGATGTTAATGGTGACGGCGAACGTGGTGAAGAAGACTTGCTTGGCGACTGGACTATCTTTCTCGACGAAAACGAGAACGGACAGCTCGACCAAGAGGAGCGCTCCGCCACCACCGAAGATAATGACGAAAGTCAAGACTTTGGTTGGTACATTTTCCACGACCTCTTCCCTGGCGACTACTCTATCTGCGAAGTTCAGCAAGACGGTTGGACCCAGACTTATCCATCCGCCTGCCATCACATCACTCTCCCCAATGATCAAAAAAGGACGCTCAACGGTGTCGAGGGTCCCCAGTACGACTTTGGCAACCAAGCTGATCCCATGCTTACCCTCGAAAAAAGTAACGACGCACTCGGTGCCCAGGGACCAGGATCAGATGTGCTCTACACTCTCAAAGTCGAACTTTCTGGCAGTAATGTGAATGAAGTCATTGTCGAAGATGCTCCTCCTTCTGGCTTCACCTATCACCTTGGTTCCTGGACTGCCAACTCAAGTCTCCGCGGCGATCTCAAAGCTCTACTTATCACTACCGAGCCCACCTATGCTTCACCTGGAGTCTGGCAACTAGGAGACATGGTTCCAGGTGAAGTTGTGACTCTCACTTACCTTGCTGACGTCAGTACTAGTCAAGATAGTGGTATTTACAAAGATCTCGCTTGGGCACAAGGCAAGAATTCTTATTCCGACGCCATCGTCCGTGCCACTGGTCAAAACTCTACTTACGTTGATGGCATCTTCGTTGGAACCGACGTTGAGATCGATCAATCACAAAGACAAACTGGTTCAGTCGCCATCGAAAAGACTGGCGAGGTCCTGGGTGCCTCAACTAGTCTCCCCGCAACCGGCGCCAACTCACTCTGGCTCTTCCTCGCTCTAGGCTCTCTCTTATCCGGTCTGGCTCTCATCTTTGGAGGTAAATTTATGAAATTCTTTACAGTCATGTTAATTACCAGCTTTTCCCTCCTAGCTCCTCTGGTGCCCAGTGCTCAAGCTGCCACCAACGCCGATCCAAGCCTTTCTGTCCGGATGGAAACCCCCAAAACCCCGATTCGTATTTCAGATTGGACGCTCGCCTTTACCGTGCTCGACATCGACCAGCGTGCTCTCACTGTCCAATGTTTAGTCAAAAAACCTACCGGTAGTTTTGTGCAGTTTGATACCGACAAAATTTTCCCCGCCACCATGGATAAAAGTAGTGGGGGCAACGGAACTTGCCAAGTCAATGGTTCTGTCATGAATACCCAGGGAACCTATGAGTTTTACGTCACCGCCAGTGCCGGAGCAGGACTAGACGTCACCGATACCCAGAGCGTGGTTTACGACACCGAGGGACCCGATCGTCCAGTGAGCTACGGGAAAGATCGCCCTTGGGCTTGCCGCTACACCATCAAGTTTAAGACCGCCGATGACGGAGGCAAAACTACTTCCGTCGAGCTCTACGGCTCCAAGAGTACTACCTTTAACACCGACAATAGTACGCGCATTGGTGGCGTAAGTATCGGGAGCAACCAAGAGGGGAGTCTCAACCATGATTTGGTCGGTGATGACTGCAACCAAAATTGGTACTATGTGATTCACGCCTTTGACAGTGTTGGTAACCAATCCGCCCACATCGGTGACGAAGTTGTGAATATTTCTACCGTTGCCCCCTCTCCCACGACTGGTGCACTGGTCGTCACAACCGCCACAGGTAGTATCCTAGGCAAAGACACGGTAAGTGGTAGCGATTCTGGTGAAGTTATGGGGGAGACCGCTAGCCCCACTCCTTCAGTAGAAGGACAGGGTCTGATCTCCGGTGCCACTGATGCCGTGAAAGCAGTCACTGCGGGAAACCGTAAATGGTGGCTCCTAGCTATAGTTCTCGCTATACTGGTTGGGTATGCCTACTTTAAAAAAGCCAAAACCCAATAACTTATTCGCTCCTATTGGTTTTGTCTTACTCCTTTTTGGGGGAGTCCTACTCCTCAAACTAGCTTGGGAACCCCTCAAACTAGAAACCCGCTACACTCTCTCCCGTACTATCAACTCCCCACGTCCTCCTCTAACTCCCGTTAACACTGATTTTAGCCTCGTAATTGAAAAAATTGGGGCTATGGCTCCGATTGTCCAGGATGTCAACTCACAGGATAGTGGGCAGTACCAACGTGCCCTGACTCGCGGCATAGCTCACGCAGCTGGCACTAGCTTGCCGGGGCAGGGGGGTAATATCTTCCTCTTTGCCCATAGTTCCGCCAATCCGCTCGATGCCTCCCGCTTCAACTCGGTCTTTTATCTCGTGCATCA